>Ga0164313_10003509_pt1 | contig 13948 bp, 9 predicted proteins | sample GuaBasSedimGuay4_FD_113735 | JGI IMG/M metagenome (GOLD analysis project Ga0164313, IMG submission 113735) | Subseafloor sediment microbial communities from Guaymas Basin, Gulf of California, Mexico - Guay4, Core 4569-4, 0-3 cm | ecosystem: Environmental > Aquatic > Marine > Hydrothermal vents >... | reverse complement strand
TTTTCAAAGATGTATATTGTTGATTATCAATATAATATACAAACAATCAATAACTTAAACAACTAAATATCAGATAAATAACGTGATTACTTATGATTTAAAAAAAGTATGATTCTGCCCTGAACTTTTCTTCCATTTCTTCTTAAATTATAAGCATAAATAAAGGCTACCCATATGGATAGCCTTCATTATATTTTCAAAATAATCTAGGAATTAATTTCCTGTTATATGAATATTATCTACGTGATATCTAGTTGTAGCACTAGGGTCTGAACCTTCATATAAAAAAGCAATGTTAATGTTACCATCTATACATGAAATATTAATTGGGCCTACAATTTCAAAATCTCCAAACCCTCCTGATGGTCCAACTGGTATTGAAGCATCTAAAATTTCCCAAGTGGCTGTTGTTACATCCCCAGTAAAATCTGAAGAAAACAATACGCTTAATATAGTTCCATTATCATAACTTGCTTGAATATCGAATAATAATTCTTCTTTAGTAGTAGTATCCATATTAATTGAAGGAGTTACCAACCACACATCGATATCATCTTCATTAGAATTAAACCCTGTTATTTGAGCATAATTACTATTGTTATAATCTCCTATTTCCCAAACAGTGTTTCCTCCATTTACATTAACATTTGTCCAACCTGCATCTACGTAATCTTCAATAGAGTCGAATTCTTCAAAGTTTTCGCTATAAAAAGCGTCCCCGCCTCCACTTTCTGTTGTACAGAAGAAGAAATCTGGATCGCAACGATCTTCATTATCAAAATTGATATTTGCAGGCGAGTTTACTACTACATTAAAAATCTCTCCGTAATAGTTGAACGTTAATATCCCGTCTAATGTCCCTCTCCCTTGAGGTAATAATACTGATTTAAAATCTGCAAAAGTACTTGTACTAAAAGTTGTTGCAGATTGTGATTGGCAACTTTCTAAAACTCGTTCTCCATCAAAATCATCTCCAGGCTCTGCTGAATATGTTTTATGCCCTTCTCCCAATACCTCACTACGATGAAACTGGACATCATTTAAACGAATAAATAAGTTTGTTTTGTCTGCATCAAAATCTGAAATATTGATTGGTAATGGAGTAATTTCTGCAACTTCTATATCTCTTACAACAAAATCATCTAATTGAGTAAAACTAATTTTATCTAGACTATTTCCATTTCTATCTCCAATAGTAAACACTCCACTATCCATGCCAATAGTAAGTCCTTTTAGCTGAATGTGAGTTTTTCTTCCAAATTCATAAAAAATAAATAAGGGACTTACATCTATCAATACTTTAACCCCTATGGTTGGGTTTTCTTTTTCATCTTGAAGAATCAATTCCTCAAAAAAGTTTCCAAATTCATCGTTAGAAATTACAAACCCAGTAGTATAAATATCATCCTCTATAGTAAGAACTTCTGTTATCTCATCTGAATCTGGTTGTGCCTGTAACAATAATTGCTTAAGAGCACCAATTGTTACAAAAGTTCCTTCTAATTCTGGAGGCGTATCCTCTATTTGTGGAACATCGTATTCGTCATCCTGTACACAAGAAACTGCAAAGCTTGTTGCTATTATTAGGATAATTAATTTAAAATATTTTAAAGTTTTCATTTGTATTAGTTTTATGGTGACGTTTTTATTACGTCATTATAATAGTTTGTTTATTAAAATCTAACGTACACATTTACATAATAGGTGCTTCCGTTTCCAAAGAAATAACGATTTCCAAATAATGGTCCATGTTCTCTGTTCTGTTCTACTACTTGTTGTCTGTAACTTGCTCTTCTTGAATCTTCAAAACCACCTGTAATAATTTCTTCATCTAAAACATTACTAATACTAGTAAAAAACCCGATATAGTAATCTTTAACTTTCCAAGATTTTCCTCCGGTAAGATTTACAAGGAAATAATCATTTATTTCTTCTTGTCTTAGTAATTCTCTGGCTACATCTTCATCGTAATCATTAATAGGTTGTCCATCAAAATCTGTATAGAAATCTGAAGTTCTTCTTAAATTACTAATATCTAGATATGCGTTTGAGTAATAATTTCCTGTGATACCAACCCACCAAAAATTTGGATTTCTATATTCTAGACCTAATTGGTAAGCTTGTTCTGGACCTCCAGCAACGTGATAATTCTTTAGAGTTACTTCTCTTTTACCTCTGTATAAATCATTTCCTTCAAATTCAGGTGAATCTGGGGTGTCTAAATCAAAATCATCTCCAGACAAATACAGTTCTGCATTATCACTGTAAATATATTGCCCCATTGAAGCAGCTGCTTTTAATTTAAGTGTTGGTAGCACTTGAGCTTCAACCCCTAGTTCTACACCCATATTTCTTTTTTCTATTCCTGTTACAATTTCTTGAACAAAAGCATTGTTATCTTCAGTACCTAATGCATTTTGTGTAAAGAAAAATCCTATATCGGTTGCGTCTTCAAATCCAGAATAAAATCCAGTTATACGCCCTTTTACTATAGGGGATCTGTAAATATAACTAAGGTCTATCGATTGTACTTTTTCTTCTTTAAGACCATCAACTATATCGTTGTTTTGTCTAGCATTTGCAAAGGTATTACGCATCGTTGGCGCCTTTGTAAAATAACCAGCATTAAAGTCTATTAAATGACGTCCTGTAATTTTATAGGTTGCTCCTCCTTTTATTCCGTAAGTAGAAAAATCTACTTCTTCACCAGCCCCAAAAGAGCGATCTCCTTCAAAATAACCATTCTCAAATAAACCTGTTCTTTGGTAACTCGTTTGAGTATAGTTTGCTCCTATATGAAAATCTATTACCGCATATTTAAACTGAGCTTGAGCAAATCCTGAAATTACACTAGCACTTAACTCATAATTATATTTATATCTGTCCCCTTCTTTTGCAAAATGATTAGGATTTTGCAAATCGTTAGGAGTTAGATCTCCAAAATAATCTACATCTAAATAACCATCCGCTCCTAATAAATCAACCACACTTGCAAAATATTCTCCGTTTAAGTTTCTGTAGTTGATAGCAGCGTTAAGTAAAATGTTTTCATTTAAACGAGTGTTTAAAATACTATTAATTGAAAATTGATTATCATCTATTCTGTCTTCTTGAACAATGTAGGCTGCATTTCCTGTAGATGAATTTGCATTACCTCTATATAAAGATTCCCAATCTATCTGACCGTCATTAATAAATTCTTTTTCGGCTAAATAGGCTTGTTGATAATCATAAGGTGTTAAGGTCTCGTGACGTAAGAAATAACTAGGAAGTTTTTGGTAATAATTCCCAGCTGGGTTACGGTTATTTCCGTAGTCTAAACGTGAATTACCTATCTTACCTGTTTGATATCCTACATTAGTATTTAATGTAGTTTTCTCGCTTATGTTCCAAAAATGATTTAACATAAATACCGGTTCTTCAATTTTACGAATACGGCTATTACGTTTTTCTCCATCTTGATAACCCCAATTAGGGTTGTAACGAATTCCTTTTAGATCTTTCACTTCTTGTGTAATTGCTGTTGAACGCCCTCTTCTATTGGGAGTATAAAAAGCAGTGAAATTAAGGCTGTGTTGGTCGTTAATTACTTTTTCTACCGAAGCAAAAAATGAATTAGCATCGTATAACGTTGCATCCTTATAACCTTCATTTCCAAAACGTCTGGAAGCTAAAAAAGAATAAGCCCAGCCTTTTTTTGAAAGACCACTATGGTATGATGCCATCACTCGTCCTTCGTAACTTCTGTTCGCTGCTGCCACTGAAACACGAGCGCTCTTTCTGTATTTTGAAGCACGCATCACCATATTGGTTGTCCCTGCAAGACCCCCAAAAGTATAGTCGTTTGCTTTAAGACCCATGGTAAATTCACGGTTACGTTGCACATCATTAATACCTCCCCAATCACCCCATTGCGGGCGACCGTTAAATTGTTTGTTCATTTCAATACCATTGATCAGCACTTTACCATCTGCATTATCCAAACCTCTTGGTCTAAAAAAAGTAGCACTAAAATCGTATGCTGCAGCATTTAAAAACACATCTCTAGAGGCTTGTAAAAGGCCAGACACATTAGTTGCTGCTCCTCCCATATCACCATCTAGCTCATCGTCTGAAAGATTGATAACCCCAATTTGAGATTCTAATTCAGTTAAATCTATATCTAATAATATAGGATCTAGATTAATTGTTTTTCCGTTCTGAATAGTGATAGGAATACTTTGAGTGACATAGTTATCTTTGCTTACTACAAGTACTTGCTCTCCTTGTGGAAAATCTGAACCTGTAAATGCAAACAATCCCTCATTATCTGTCTTGGTTTCAAAATTTGAAGACAAAATATGTATTTGCACGTCTGAGATAACTTCACTGGAATGTGTATCCACCACCCTTCCCTTTATTACTGCATCTTGAGCTAGTAATGATATTGAGCTCAATAATGCAACACATAAAGTAAAAATGATTTTTTTCATTCTGTAATAGTTGTTTTTAAGATTAATTAGTTGTTATAAATTGGCTGCAAATCTACATTATTTCAATGAATTAATTACTTTTGCTTTCCTCTAATAAGGGCAACATAAACTAAATATTTCAATCAAATGAAATTAAAATACACACTATTACTTTTAATTATTTTTTCTTTTTCTTCTGTAATTTCTCAGGAAAAAAAATCTTATAAAGTAAACACTATCGCTTTTTATAATATTGAAAACCTATTCGATTTTGAAGACGACCCATTAACTTTTGATGATGATAGAACTCCAGACGGTAAAGACCATTGGACTGAAGAAATTTATAATGCCAAACTTAAAAATATGGCGAAGGTTATTTCTGAAATTGGGAGTGATGTAGCTGGTACTACTCCAGCCATTATAGGTCTTTGTGAAATTGAAAACCGGAGGGTATTAGAAGATTTAGTTAATCAAGAGCCATTATTAAAAAAGGACTATGGAATTATTCAGTTTGATTCGCCAGACAGAAGAGGAATAGACGTTGCTCTTTTATATAAAAAAAAGCTTTTTATCCCTACCAATTATAAAGCTCACGAACTTATTATTTATGACAACAATGATTCTACCAAAAGAATTTACACAAGAGACCAATTATTGGTTAGTGGTATGTTTGATGGTGAGAAAATTCATTTTATTGTCAACCACTGGCCATCAAGAAGCGGGGGTGAAGAACGAAGTCGCCCTAAAAGAGTTAAAGCTGCAAAATTAAACCGGCAAATAGTAGATTCTTTATTTAGTGAAGATCCTTATGCTAAAATAATTACAATGGGTGATTTTAATGATGACCCTACAAACGCCAGTATTAAAAAGCATCTTAAAGCTAAAAGAAAAAAAGAAAATTTAGAGATAAAGGAACTTTACAACCCAATGGAGGATATGGCTAGAAAAGGCTTAGGAACCTTAGCATATAGAGATAATTGGAATTTATTTGACCAAATGATTATCTCTACCGAATTAACAAAAAAAGATTATTCAAGCTATCGGTTTTATACCGCAAATATTTATAATAAATCTTATCTAATTAATTCAAGCGGGCGATATAAAGGTTACCCATATCGTAGTTTTGTTGGCGGTGGATATACTGGTGGCTATAGTGATCACTTTCCTGTATATATTTATTTAGTAAAGGAGAAAAAGTAAAGAATAGTTATTCATTTGAAATAAAAAAAGCATCAGAAAAATTATCTGATGCTTTTTTATGTTTTGTAATTCAATTTTTTAATCAAACCAGTTTCCCCAAGGAATCCTACTTAACACCAACAAAAGTGCTATTGTGTAAAAAATCGCTAAGGTTTTAAATTTAGCGTTACTATCTTCTTTCTTTTTATGTTTAGAATATCCAATAGTAATTAGAATAACAGCGATGACCATCATCAAGGGATGTTCTACACTAGAAAATCTAAGTGCCGCATCTTTCATTACTGAAGCCATACCACTAGATTTAATAGCTCCCATGGCATTAGGAGAATAAATATATAGAAACAGACCTAATATAATTTGTATGTGCGTTACAATTAATGCAAATAAAGAAATTCTAAAATCGTTATGTTTAAATTCTCCTTTGGAAAATAATCCTTTCAATGCATTTAGAGTTGCTAAAACAATTATTAACAGTGTTAAGTATGCCCAGTAGGAATGTATAAATTGTAGTGTTTCGTACATAGTTGTTGTTTTTAAATTATAGTTTCAAAGATAAATATTAATTCTTGTAAAAATAGGAAATAAAAAAACGTCCCGACTTTGCCGGGACGTTTTGGTAAAATTTATATATTAAATATTAAAATTCGTAACGAAGACCTACGTTAAATGTTCTTCCGTTCGTATTATAATAACCAAATCTGTCTGATTGTTGAAGTGCACTTCTGTCAAAAACATTAAATACATTTCCTCTTAAAGTCATTAAATTACTTCCTAAATCAAATCTGTATGTTAAACCAGCATTTGTTAAAGCGTATCCTGCTAATTCTGTTCCTGAGAAATCTTCTGCAGATGTAAACTCATTTGTAAACTCATAATGGTTTTCAACATATTTAGTTCGAGCATCAATACTCAATCCTTTTATTATTCTTGCTTCAAAACCAATACCTGTAGTAAATTGAGGTGCAGTAGATACTTTAATTCCATTACGATTAACATCATCTTCTTCAGTAATTAAATCTCCAGTATCAGCATTATAAACTTTAATATCTGCTGTTCCTTTATAATACCAACTACCCGCTGACATAAATCCTTGAATAGTTAACCAATCTGAAGCTTTCCAAAACAAATCTAATTCAGCACCAGAATGATATTGTCTTACTCCTGTTTGAAGAATTGTGATTTCAATATCATCTGCATCATCATCTGGAGTACCGTTATCTAAAGTATCAAAACTAGATAAAGTTCTATTATCCCAATCTGTTACATAAGCATTAAAGTTTGCTCTAAATCTATTAGCTTTAAAATGATAACCAGCTTCAAAACTTGTAATATCTTCATTTTCAACTTCTGGGTTGATTAGTTCAGTAATGTGTCCAGAACGTCTATCAAAAATATTATCTAAATAAGGTTGTCTTGAGTAATAACCTCCATTTAAAAATATTACGTTATTTTGGTTGATACTATATGAAACACCACCTTTTACGTTATATCCTGTTTTACTTACTTTATCAGATGTTGCAGGGTGGAATCTATCCTCTCTTTCGTAAGATTGGTTAGAGAAAGCACCTTGAAAGAATACTGAAAACTTATCTGTAGCATATTCCATTTGTCCAAATACACCTTGATAGTTTATTGTTTCAGAGTTATCATAAGCGATTCTATCTTCTTCTGGAGCAAAATCAAATAAAGTTGACCAAGGAGTTGCCTCGTAAGTATTTGTTACTACATGGTCGTCTGGTAAATTATCAGAACTATCGTTTGACCATCCAGAAAGACCATAGAGGTCTACAACTTGTCTAAAGTGATCTCCTGTATAAAATCTAAAGTCTACTCCAAGATTTGCAGTGAAATTTTCTGAGAATTTGTGATCTACACTAGATACTAATCCATACCATTGGTGATTGTTCATAGAACCTCTTCTAATATATCCAGCTCCAAATTCTCCTCCATAATCTCCACCAACACCTATTAAAGCATTTTGATCGTTGATAGCAGGATAGTCAATTTGACCGTATAAAGGTCCATCACCGTCAGGGTCTGGAGTTCTAATACGTCCATTCCCTCTAGGTCCTGTTCCACCACCACGGCCCCATGATGCATATGCAACTGTTGAAAGGGTTGTGTTATCAGAAATATTGAAATCCCAGTTAAGATTCATTACTGGTTTGTGGTAAAAGTTTTGTCTTTCTGATTCTATTTCAGAAAATTCATTCCCATCTACCTTAGTATATCCCCAGTGTTGGTTAAATTTAGGATTTGCAGCAATAATTTCTTTGCTTTGAGACCATCTTTGACCGTGCATTTGTGGAGCACCAGTAACTAAGAAGTTAAAGTTATGTTTATCGTTTGGCTTGTATCCAACTGCAAAATAATAGTTTTGCCCTTGTCCATAAGTACCTTCAGCCCATTTTCTATGTGCTTGCCAGTGGTCTAATAAGAATGAAAATGCCCATCCTTTTTCGCTTCTTCCAGAATCATAACCAACAGTTGCTTTTACATAACTATCGTTTGCTCCCATTAAACGTACAAAACCACCTTTATTTTTTTCAGCAGCTTTCATAACAATATTAGTTGTCCCTCCAACAGAAGAGATTGCTAATTTTGAAGCTCCAAGTCCTCTTTGAACTTGTATAGTAGTTGCAATATCTGCAATACCTGCCCAGTTAGACCAATATACTTTACCATCTTCCATACTATTAACTGGTTGCCCGTTTAATAATATTGCAATGTTTGTTTGATCAAAACCTCTTAAGAAAAATTGTGAATCTCCAAATCCAGATTGACCAGATACATAAGCAGATGGTGTAAACTCAATTGCTTCTGCTAATTCTACGTTACCAGTAGCTCTCATTTGAATTTCTTCAGCGCTAATAGTAGAAGCTGCAATAGGTGTTTCTCTTCCAGATGCAAGGTCAATAATTCCTGAACCTACGATTACAACTTCGGCTAAAGCATTAGCATCTTCGTCTAGTGAAATAGAACCAAGATTTGCTGCTCCGTTAGTAAGTGTAAATAAAACGTTTTTTGAAGTATATCCTAAATAAGAAATAACTACAGTTCCACTGTTTCCTTCTACGGTAAGTGAAAAGTTTCCATCAAAATCTGAAATTGCACCATTATCAGTGCCTTCTTCGATAACATTTGCTCCAGAAAGTGCTCCTCCTAGATTGCTGTCGGTAATTGTCCCGGTAATAGTTCCTTGTGCAAATGAAATTACATTCACAAACATAAAGGCAACTACTAAATAAAAAGTAATTTTTTTCATCATAAATAATTGTTTTAAGGTTGATGCAAATTTACATATTCAATTTATTTATTAACATTATTTTAAGGTTAAATAATCTTATTATTGAATTCTATAAAATGCGACTATACAATAATCGTAAATTTCTGAAAGTTAGTCAATTGAAGTGTTAACTTTTTATTAACATAGTTATAAACTAAAAAAAAATTAAAATTTAACATTATCCAATTTAAATTTTAGAGGCTCAATATGGCTAAAATACTCATCTTGATACTTTTTAGATAAGGGTTCTGATGCGGGTAAATCTTGTTTAAAAGGGTCTACTTGCTTTCCGTTCTTCCAAAAACGATAACAAACATGGGGTCCTCCTGTGTTCCCGGTCATACCAACCCAACCAATTACGTCTCCCTGTCTTACATGTTGACCTACTTTTACATTTCGGTTTTTCATGTGAAGATATTGAGTGTCGTAAGTACCATTGTGGCGAATTTTTACATATTTACCGTTTCCTCCTCGTCTTTCAGATTTTGTTACGACGCCATCTGCAGTAGCCATAATTGGAGTGCCAATAGGTGCAGCAAAATCGGTACCCTTATGTGGACGAACTCTATTTCCATAGAATTTTATTCTTCGTTTTAAATTATACCGAGATGAAATTCTACTAAACTTTACAGGTGCTTTTAAAAATGCCCGGCGTAAATTATTAGCTTCTTCATCATAATAATCTGTGATTCCCATAATAGAATCTCCAACAAAGCTAAATGCATAAATGGCTCTTCCACGATGTTCAAAAACAGATGCTTTTATTTCGTCTAAACCTGCAGGAATAGTGTCATTGATAAATTTTTCTGTGTAAACAATTTTGAACCGATCACCAGGTTGTAACCTAAAAAAATCAATCGTCCAAGCATAAATAGTCGCTAATTGATCTGTGGTATATGGACTTAAGTGTTGCTCATCCATCGTTTGAGAAAGTGAACTTGTAATAACTCCTGAAGCTGTTTTTGTGACCAACGTGATTGGTTTTTGATCGTTATAAGAGGTGATACAATCTCTAAGGTCTATCACCGCAAAATCGATCTTGTTTTTTTCATAAATAAAAACCTGTGTTTTGTTCAAGCTGTCTTTTGAATTTAATAAAACAAAAGGGTTTCCTACTTTTACTCTACGTACATCAAAACTGTCTTTAATTTTAGAAACAACTTCATAAATTTCGTTTTGAGGAACATGATTTGCATCTAAAATGGCACCAAAAGTATCACCTGAACGAATGGTATCTCTTACTACATGAAATTCGTTAAAATCATAACCATATTCAAAATGAGCTTTGACAATTTCAATTTCTGGTATTGTTGTTTCTTCTTTTATATCATCTGCACAAGAAAACAACAAGATGAAGGCGGGGATTATAAATATGTATTTTTTCAATGTAGGATTACAAATATTTTAGGTTAAACGTTTACTCCCCAGTTTTTTAATTCGTCTTTAGTCCAAAGATCTGGGAAAAATATTCTTCTTTGGTATTTTGGATGCATATATTTTTTCCAATCACTTCCTCCAGTGGCTTCAATTTCTTCACCATCTTCTTTTCCTTCAGATAAATAATGATTTGCAGCTTTATAATGAGCCATTACCCACGTAATATTTACCGTATAATCGTAATGTCGCATTGCTTTTCGTAATTCTGGATCTGCTTGTACCTCAGCAGGAAGTTCCTTAAATTTCGCGTACAAATTTATGGTATTATATTCTTGTGTAAAAGCGATAAATTCATTTTTATATTTGGCTTCAAAAGCTTCTAATAAATAGGACTTTTCTCCTGTATTAAAATCTTTCCCAGCAGCTTGCCAATACAAATGGTCTAGCGCATGTTCGTAAGGAGTATTTCTGTCAATGGTTTTTCTAAAACGTGCATCGATTAAATTTATTAAATCTGTTGAGGCAAACTCAATCATTCTGTATTGTGCACTTTGAAAACCACTGGCAGGAGTTAAAGTATTTCTAAATTTTAAATATTGTTCTACATCCATACCTTCTTGCATGATGGCAAATGAAGAAGTTAGCATATCGAAATAACGACTCACACGCATCAACCTAGATGAGAAAAATTCAGCAGTAAGATTTTTGTGATGCGCTACTTGCTGTATTTCCCAAAGAATCATTTTAAAAAGCAATTCGTTTACTTGGTGGTACATTATAAAAACCATCTCATCTGGCAAAGTGGTTCTTTGTGTCTGAAGATTTAATAAGGCATCTGTTTGTACGTAATCCCAATAAGTCATAGGTTCACTATAGAGCAATCCTTCTAAATGTGTGTCTAAATCTTGACCTATTGCCCCGAATTTGTTTTCTAATTGATTTAATAACTCTTCTCTTTTTGTCTGGTTTACCATAATTAATCTACAATTATTTTAAATGAGTGTTGTAATCCTTTAAACTGAATTAGTGTGGCTTTTAAAGAGCCTACCGTTAAATCTGCTTTTATTACTAAGGGTATTTTATTATCGTCATCACTTACCCACAATGTTAAACTTTCTTTTTCTTTAAAAATACGTCCAGATTGCACATAGGGTCTAAAAATGATACAAGCTACTTTCCCAAACTCGGTTTCTAGAATCTCTCTTCCTAAAAATTTAAGTTTGAATTTGTAATTCTCCTTGTCAAAAAACATATCCATTATGATTTCATCTCCCTTTTTTATATTTTTTACATCCAAATTATTACGCAAATAATAAAATGAAGACACCATGTCTTGGGCATCTTTTGGGAAATTTACAATTTTTATAGAATCATGTTTTTTATCATTTATGGTAGCTTTTAAAGTTCTGTGATCAAATTCAATTTGAATATCCTTAGTATGTCCTCCTTCGTCAATTTTTCTAATAAACCTATAAGGATAATCATGGTCAACATCAATATAAGATTGGTAGGTGTCTTCCACAGGAAAAAACCAACTTGTCATTCCGGTAGTTTCGCCAAATCCTTTTACATGAAAAACCTGCTTGCCATTTAAGTCCTTTTGTTCTACTTCGAGTGTTGCGGTTCCCGCTGTTAATAATCCATAATGCACTCTAAACTTCAGCCATTCACCATCCCCATACGCTTTTTTTTGAGCAGAAAGCATGCATATATTAAACAATAAGAGTATGGTAATTAACTTTTTCATTTACAAGATCTATATTAATAACAAAAAATTTCAGTAATTATTCTGAAAAACAATAAACGCTACCTTTTAGTCGATAGCGTTTAAAGTTTGTTACGTTATAAATTATAAGGTACCTCTTCGTTCTTGTTCTGCTTCGATAGATTCGAACAAGGCTTTAAAGTTTCCTTTACCGAAGGATTGTGCTCCTTTACGTTGAATAATTTCAAAGAAAAGTGTAGGTCTGTCGGTTAATGGCTTAGTGAAAATCTGAAGCAAATAACCTTCATCATCTCTATCTACCATAACCCCATGTTGTTTTAATATTGCCATATCCTCAGCTATTTCACCAACTCTATCACCAACGGTATCGTAATATTCTCCGGGTACGTATAAAAATTCTACTCCACGTTTTTTCATTTCTGAAACTGTAAATACAATATCATCTGTTGCTACGGCAAGATGCTGTGCTCCTGCTCCTTGATAAAAATCGATGTATTCTTCTATTTGAGATTTCTTTTTCCCTTTTGCAGGTTCGTTTATTGGGAATTTAATTCGTCCATTTCCATTGGTCATTACCTTACTCATAAGTGCGGTAAACTCTGTTGAAATATCTTTATCATCAAACGAAATTAACTGAGCAAAGCCCATTACTTCCTGATAAAATTTACCCCAAACATTCATTTGTCCCCAATCTACATTTCCTACTATGTGATCGATAAATTTTAATCCACAAGATGGTGGATTGTAATGTGAATCCCATTTTTCAAACTTAGGTAAGAATACCCCGTTGTAGTTTTTACGCTCTACAAAAATATGAACCGTATCTCCATAAGTATGAATTCCTGCTTTAACTACTTCCCCATCTTTATCACTTTCAACTCTTGGTTCAAAATAAGATTTTGCTCCACGTTTTGTGGTTTCTTCCCAAGATTTACGGGCATCCTCTACCCAAAGTGCAATTACTTTTACACCATCACCATGCTTCGTAATATGATCGAAAATCTCTTGATTTCCATCATTTGGCATAGGTGTGGTGAAAATTAATTTGATTTTATCTTGTACCACCACATAAGATGTTCTGTCTTTCATTCCTGTTTCTAATCCAGCATAAGCTAAGGATTGAAACCCTAAGGCTGTTTTGTAAAAATGCGCTGCTTGCTTTGCATTACCTACATAAAATTCTACGTAATCGGTTCCCATTATTGGTAAAAAATCATCCGCTTCTGGGAATATTTTTTCTAAGCTATAATTAAAGTTTTTTATTTTTGTTAAATCTGACATGATTTTATTGTTTTAATGTTTTTTTAAATCTTTTCTATTAGTTCTTTAACCTCTCCTCTAGCTATAAGAGCCATGATTTATAATAATCTCCTACCTCAAGTTTTAAAGCTTCTTCGGTAATCATTACAGGGTTAAAAGGGTCTATCATAACAGCAAGTTCTCCTGTTTCTTTCTTGCCAACACTTCTTTCTACCGCTCCTGGATGTGGTCCATGAGGAATCCCTCCAGTATGGAGTGTTATTTGACCTTTTTCTATATTATTTCGACTCATAAAATCTCCATCTACATAATATAACAGTTCGTCTGAATCTATATTGCTATGGTGATAAGGTGCAGGAATTGCCTCTGGATGATAATCGTACATTCTTGGCACAAAACTACAAACCACAAAACCGGCTGCTTCCCATTGTTGGTGTATTGGAGGTGGTAAATGAACACGTCCTGTTATAGGTTCAAAATCGTGAATTGAAAATGCATACGGATAATGAAATCCATCCCATCCTATTGCATCAAAAGGGTGATTTGTATGGGTATATTCATATAAAATTCCTTGTTTTTTTGAAAGAATTTTAAACTCTCCTTTTTCGTCATGTGTCTTTAAATCTTTAGGCAATCTAAAATCACGTT
>Ga0164313_10003508_pt1 | contig 13952 bp, 11 predicted proteins | sample GuaBasSedimGuay4_FD_113735 | JGI IMG/M metagenome (GOLD analysis project Ga0164313, IMG submission 113735) | Subseafloor sediment microbial communities from Guaymas Basin, Gulf of California, Mexico - Guay4, Core 4569-4, 0-3 cm | ecosystem: Environmental > Aquatic > Marine > Hydrothermal vents... | reverse complement strand
CGCGGCGGAGGGTCAGGACCTTTTTCACGGGAGTAGATTGGCGCAGAGCCCGTCGGAAGGCAATGACTGGGGTCAAGGGGAGTGTCATCACGCAGTCACATTCTGAATTAGGAATTAGGAATTAGGAATTAGGAATGTCGGACATCCGGACCCTGAATTTCGAATTTCGAACTTCGAATTTCGGATTTTCCGAGCATCCGGCTTCGCGCTTTGCGCTTCGCCGTGACAAGCCCTTCCGGACGAGTTTTGAGTGACGCTTGCCGGGTGGGTGGGTGGCGAACGTTCTAACGTTTAACGTTCAACGTTTAAACGTTTGACAGCCACGGCAGCGATGATCGCTCAGCCGCCACCCCCTAGGAAACCCGGTGAGTTAACCGGGTTGCCTGGGCACCTGCTTCACTATGTGCCGGCGTGTGGGTACATTATTCGGTTACCGGCAGGTCTGAGTCCTCTGTACAACCTTCGGGCCACAGTCAAGAATATTACCGGCGCAGGTCACGTAGTCCGCGGCTTCTCCGCAATCCGGCAATTCGGTGACCGTTGCGGAGTCCCACCCCGCGCGGTTAAGGCAGCCCCCTGGTTCCACCAGCACCAAGCACCTTTGGAACGTCGGGTTATAGAAGCAACAGAGCGCACCCGTGTTCATGATCTCGTACCCCTTGTGCTCCACGCCATCGCAGTTGTAGTCGAACCGGTCAGGAGCCGCACCGGCCAGGCCATAGCCTGTTGAGAAATAGGACGCCTGGCCGGAGTTCACATCCGCGTTGTCGTCCAGGCAGTCATACGCTCCGCACGCCGACGGCTGGTCGGTCCAGCTGCCGGTTGGGCACTCGGCGGGCGCCGTAATTGGCGACGAGCTGCTGCAGTAGCCGGCAGCGTCGCGAGAGGCGTATCCGTCGTTGTCGCAGTCGGCGCTCCAGCACGGCAGACTCCCGTTGCTCCACCGGCAGTCGCCGCCCTCCTCGAAGTCGCCGCGGTAGAGGCCGCACAGCCCGGCGGTGGGCAGCGTCTTGCTGTTGTCTACCTGGCCCCAACAAGCCACGGAGCCGTCGGGTCTTTTTCCGCAGGTGTGATATTGCCCCGCCGAGACCTGCTCGAAAGATCCTGAGGGTGGCGTCGATTGGCCGTAGAAGTCGTGGCCCCAGCACGCGATAGACCCGTCGATCTTCACTCCGCAGGTGTGAATTAGCCCCACTGAGACTTGCTGAAAAGATCCTGCAGGCGGCGCTGACTGGCCCTGGCTGTTGCTGCCCCAACAGGCAATGGATTCGTCATCCTTCACGCCGCAGGTGTGGTTTTCCCCCGCGGAGACCTGGCTGAACTGGGGATTCACCCCGGGAACCGTTGACTGACCTTGTAGATCACTTCCCCAACAGGTCACGTTGGCTGCTTCGATGCAGGGGGGCGCCGCACACTCGGAGACCGCACACGTATGTAAGTAGCCGGCAGACACTTTAATGAACTCGTGGCCGACCGGCGGCAAGGGCGGGCTGGCTTGGCCATAGGTATCGTTGCCCCAGCAGTCGATGGAGCCACCGGTCATGCCGCAGGTGTGATACCCGCCGGCGGAGATCTGGCTGAATCGGTCGTTGGCTCCCGGCGATGCCTGGCCATTGGTATCACTCCCCCAACATTTGACATTGCCAACGGGGCAGACGAGGGGAGGGTCCTCCGTACAGTGGACGACCGCGCAGGTGTGATATTCCCCGGCCGAGACCTGGACGAAATCCCAGTTGTCCGCCAGGGAAGGTGGCGTCGACTCGCCGGTGCCGCCGTACCCCCAACACGTGACCGAACCGTCCTCCCGCACTGCGCACGAGTGATTGCGGCCACACGACACGTGGTCGAAACAGTTGGTGCACGAGTAGTCCGCCGAATCCACTGGTGCCGAACACAGGACGATCAAGACAGCCGAGAACAGAACCGCGCAGCTTCCTCGCAACATGGTGAGATCCTCCCCTCCCTCTTGGCTACGAGACTGCACCACCGCTGGGCCGTGGCCCAATCCCGCTGCTGTTCTCTCCCGCCCGTGACGGGCTGGAGACAATCCGGTTTTTCTCGTTCCTATTCGACTGCAGCACGCAATCAACAACGAGCCGAAGCCGCTCCGTGCGCGGCTTGGGCATTCTCTCGATCCCTTTGGTCACTCGACGAACAATCGCCTCTCGGCTCGTAGTCATCGGTTCTGTTGCCTTCCCTCGTGACTCTATAATGATAGAAACCGAGATGATATATGTCAAAACTGAGACTGCTACGCGGACCTTTTCTCAAATGATACAGTCTTGTTTGTCAATTTCGACGGGTCTGTCGTCACCTTCTCTTTTTAGAAACGCCCGGAGATTTTGGCAGCGAATAGTGGCGGGCTGCCCACGAGCCCATGCAGGCGGGGCGCCTGCACCATGGGGCTTCGCCCTTCCGGCTTCCCGCTGCGCGCTACGCCGTGACAAGTGGGGCTGCGCCCTCACAAGCAAGAGATCATTGCCTGCCCAACCAATCGATGACGACGAACCTATCGGCAGTACTGGATCTGTTGGGTTACCGTCTGGATACAGGCGAGATTGACCATTTCGCAGGTCCGGTAATCGGCAATTTCTCCGCACGCCGGCACCTCGGAGACAGTCGCTGTGTCCCAACCCGGGGGGTCGCAGCCCGGTCCAGTCAGGACCAGGCACGGCGCTCCGATCGGCATATCCGGCAGGCAACTGTCCCATCGATTTTCAGGCCGCAGGTGTGGCTTTCGCCTACCGACACCTCGCTGAGACAGTTTGTGCAGGAGTAATCCGCCGACTCGACTGCTGCCACACCCAGGCTGATCACGAAGATGGAGAACACGACCGCGCCAATGCTGCGAAACATGCTGAAACCCTCCTCGGTCACATCTCCATGGTAAACCCGTGCTCGCCCTGCGAGCCGTGATGTGCGGCACCTTGGGGCAAATCGGTTTACTTACCTCGTCGCCGGTCGAGTGTCAGTTGTTGCAGGCGCAATTTACGTAACACGATGGATGGAGCCAGTCACCGTCGGGGGTTCCTCCGTTCGCGCCCCAATTTTTGTCGTTGTCGGTTGACGAACACTCGATTTCTTCCCAGTTGGTCGCGAGCGCCTTCTCCGGCCAGTAATGGATGCCCACCCTGCTGCCCGTGTGGATCGATCCTGCGATATCGAACCCTCCGTGCTCGGAACACGTCTGATTGCACGACATATTCTCGCAATTCGACGTGTACCAGCATGCGCCGTTCCACTCCCACCCTCCGCAATCTACTCCCGGGGTGGCCGCCCAGTCAGAGAGATCGTTGGTTTCGAAATCGCACTCGAAGATGCTGCAGTTCGATGTCATGAGCAGATTGGTGAAGTTGAACCAATACACGCTCTGTGGGGCGCCGTGCCCCCACGAGCCGTTGATGGTGACCATGGAGTTGCTCAACGGCCAGGCAGAGAAATTGGCGTAACGGCCGTTGCTTTCCGCGACGGAAATCAGGTGATAGGTCACGCCCGCCCACATCTGCCAATTCACGACGGCCTCGTACACCGTCTCGCCGGCCGGAGTCGCCACCGAACCGACGATGGCGGAGTCGCTTGCGCGGAGGAGTTGGACGGTGTCGGCGGCCCCCATGTTGTTGAAGGTGAACCGCCTCAGGGTCGTGGTGACATCGGCGGTGATCGAGATGCCGGACTCCGCCCAGCCAACGATTGCGTTTGGCATGGGCACGCCGTACACCGTGTCAAACGGACAGGGCCCGCACCGGGTCTTCAGGTCCGTGAACTTGAACCAATACAAATCGTCCATTCCACCACCAAGGCCCCAGGATTCGTTTATGACGAGATCACCGTTGACGACCGGCCAGGCCGTGTAGTTTACGTATCGCCCGTTGCTCTCCTCCACGGAAATCAATCGGTAGGTCTCCCCGGCCAGCAGACCCCAGTCCACAACTACCACGTAGTCGCTCTCCCCCTCAGGGGTCGTCGCCCGATGCAGCACCGCACCATCGGACTCGCGGATCAGTTGGATGGTATCGTGCGCTCCCTGGTTGAGGAACCTGAACGATCTCAGCCTGGTGTTCGCGGTCGCCGTCAGAGAGAGCCCGGAGTCCGCCCAGCCGACGATGGGCTCTGTGAGTGTCGGCCCTGAGATGACGCTTGGTGTGCAGACGGAGCACTCGGTTCTCAGGCTGGTGGAATGGAACCACCAATCGGTGTGCAGTTCATCACCAGCCCACGTCCCTTGCACCACCAGGTTATAGTTGCTGTACGGGAACGATGAAAAGGGGGTCCAACGCCCGTTGGATAACGTGGTAGCGAGCAGGCGGTAGGTTTCCCCTTTCAGGAGGTCCCAGTCCACGTTCACCGTGTAGGCCGGCGACCCCGCGGGCGTTGCTTTGGAATACAGCACGACCCCGTCCGATACACGCACGAGGTAGACGGTGTCCGCATGCCCCTGGTTGTTGAAAATAAAGGAAGTCAACGAGATATCTTTGTTTGGTATCAGCTGCAAACCTGTGTTTGCGTGACCGCCGGTGTCACCTGTCATCGCAGGTCCCGGCAAGAACATGTCGTAGCACTGCGCGGCGACAGGAGATGTCCAACAAAACAACACTCCGACTCCGATCAGAGCGCACGACGTCAAACGAATAGACCTAGCCGAAAAATGCATAACAGCCTCCCAGGCATCCTTGCCGGTTATTGGATCACGCGGAATAGCGTCTTGACCCTTGAATTTTATCACGCGTTCCCGGCTGACCTCATTGCTTGAGCATTTGCGCAAGTCTTTTTCTCAATTGGCGGTCGTTCTTGCGTCAAACTCGCTCTTCTAACCGGGTTACGTGGGCACCTGCTTCATCATGTGCCGGGGTATCGGGCCATTATTCGGTTAACGGCAGGTCTGAGTCCTCTCGACGATTATCTGGGTACACTCGAGGGGGGGCAAGCCCGGGCCGCAGGTCACGAAGTCCGCGGTTTCTCCGCAACCCGGCAATTCGGTGACCGTTGCAGAGTCCCACCCAGCAAATTCATCGCAGCCTGGTGCCACTACCACCTCACACCGTTGCAACAACGGGTTGTGTATGCAACAGAGCGCACCCGTGTTCATGATCGTGTACGCCTTGCCCTCCACACCATCGCAGTTGTAATCGAACCGGTCAGGTAGCCCCCCCGTTGTGCCATAGCCTTCTTCAAAGTAGGATGCCTGGCCGGAATTCACATCCGCGTTGTCGTCCAGGCAGTCGTACGCTCCGCACGCTGCCGGCTGGTCGGTCCAGGCGCCGGTTTGGCACTCGGCGGGCGCCGTAATTGGCGACGAGCTGCTGCAGTAGCCGACGGCCTCGCGGGAGGCGTATCCGTCGCTGTCGCAGTCCGCGCTCCAGCACGGCAGACTCCCGTTGTTCCACCGGCAGTCACCGCCCTCCTCGAAGTCGCCACGGAAGAGGCCGCACAGCCCGGCGGTGGGCAGTACTTGGTTGTGATAATCGTCGCCCCAACAGATCACGGAGCCGTCGGGTCTTTTTCCGCAGGTGTGATGTTGCCCCGCCGAGACCTGCTGGAAAGGTCCTGAAGGCGGTGTCGATTTGCCGTAGGCATCGGAGCCCCAGCACACGATGGACCCGTCGGTCTTCACGGCGCAGGTGTGTTTTGCGCCCGCCGAGACTTGCTGAAAAGATCCTGCAGGCGGCGTTGACTGGCCGTCCGTGTTTCTGCCCCAACAGACAATGGATTCGTCAGTCTTCACGCCGCAGCTATGATATCCCCCTGCCGAGACCCGGCTGACCTGGAGAAATAACCCGGGAACCGTTGTCTGGCCGTCAAGATTCTGTCCCCAACACCTCACGTTGGCTGTCTGGAGACAGGCCATCGCGGTGCATTCGGAGACGGCACACGCATGAAACCCACCGGCAGACACTTGGATGTACTCGTGGCCGGCCGGCGGCGAGGACGGGCTGGATTGGCCATTGGAATCGTCGCCCCAACAGTCGATGGAGCCACCAGTCACGCCGCAGGTGTGATAGAGGCCGGCAGAGACCTGGCTGAACGACTGGTTGATAACCGGCGATGCCTGGCCATTGCTGTCTCTCCCCCAACAGCTGACATTGCCAATGGGGCAGAATAGGCCGGGGGGCGGAGTGCATTTGACGACGGCGCAGGTGTGAAATCCCCCCGACGAAACCTGGACGAAATCCCAGTTGTCTCCCAGGGAAGGCGGCGTCGACTCGCCGTCGTAGTCATCCCCCCAACACGTGGCCGAGCCATCCTCCCGCACAGCGCACGAATGATCACCGCCGGCCGACACGTGGTCGAAACAGTTGGTGCACGAGTAGTCCGCCGAATCCACTGGTGCCGAGCCCAGGACGATCAAGACAGCCGAGAACAGAACCGCGCAGCTTCCTCGCAACATGGTGAAACTCCCCTCCCCCTTCGCTACGAGACTGCACCACCACTGGGCCGTGGCCCAATCCCGACGCTGGTCTTTCCCGCCCGTGACGGGCTGGAGCCAATCCGGTTTTTCTGGTTTCTATTCAGTTGCAGCACGCAATCCGCAACGAGCCGAAGCCGCTCCGTCCGCGGCACGGGCATTCTCTCGAACCCATTGGTCACTCGACGAACAATCGCCTCTCGGCTCGTAGTCATCGGTTTTGTTGCCTTCCGTCGTTACATGAAATGATAAAGTTCGAGGCTCTATATGTCAAAACTGAGACTGCTACGCGGATCTTTTCTCAAATAATTCAGTCTTGTTTGTCAATTGTTGTGGGCCTGTCATCACCTTCTCTTTGTGGAGACCGCGGAAGTAGCGAATGGTGGCGGGCCCTAAAGGACCCGCCTACAAAGGGGGCCGAATACCGCTGTAGGCGGGTCCTTTAGGGCCCGCCACCACGACTGAGCAAAACGGATACGCTCGTCGCAATCTATCCTTTGATTTGGAGGGCAGCCTCGATCGATCGAACCGCCTCTTCGCCCTCCGATTCGACATCGACGACGACCGCGTCGGAGGCTTCGAGGGCAGCCAAGAGGGCTGGCACCAGCGGGCGGCGCACGACCACTACCGCACCGGCGATACCGGGCTCTTTGACGGCCCGCTGGACCGCCGGCATGTGGCCGGCACCACGCAGCTCGACCGGACCGAGCTCGTCGACGATTACCACTCCACCGGGTTGCGCCCGGGCCAGAGCTTCACGCCCGACCTGGAACCCCTCGTCGAGGAAACGGAAACGGGTGCCAAAGTCGCCCTCGCTGCGTTCGCCGAGGATTGCCAGGCCTGTCTCCTCCCCGGTGGCGATGTCGCGCACCCTGAAGCCCACCTTGCGGCCCGACTCGCGCTCACCGATCTGCACGAAGCCCGCAACCGGGACTCCCCCGCCTTGCAGCCGCTCGGCAAGGGCGAGTACAGCCTCGGTCTTGCCGCCATCGGTCGGTCCGGTGACGATGACCATGGGCACCGGAAACGGGAGATCGAGGCGCGGCCGGGTCAGGGCCGAGTGGCCGCGCAACGAGGCCGCGGCGGCGGCCTCCTCTGCAACGCGGGCTGTGTGCGCCAACAGAACCTCACCGAGCCCGGGCAGACGCCGCAAACGATCGAAAAATCCCCGGCTGCGCATGGTGTACGCCGTCCACACTTCGCCCGAGGCCTCGGCGATCCGGGGCAGGGCGTTGAGCGCCAACCCGAGGACCAGACCGAGGCGCTCGAACCCCAGCCTGGAGGTCAGACGCAGCAGAGCTTCGGCATCCACCCGACGAACCAGAACCGCCGCCGCGACGGTCAGGACGAGCAGTCGCAGAAGCACCATGCCACCGACCACAAGGCCGCGCTCGGGGCCTTCCGCCCAGGCCACGACGGCTGCGGTGACCGAGGCCGCAAAGATAACGGCAAGCACGACGCCGACGCGAAGCCCCGCACGCACCGCCGGAGGGTCCAGGTACCACGCCGCCGCGACCGCGATCAGCGCGGCCGATGCTGCCCACGGAGGAGAGCCGAAGAGCACCACCCCGGTCGCCACTGCGAGCATCAGTGCGGCTACCCGGTTCAAGGGCGCTCCCCCAGCCGGCGCATCACCCGGCCCGCGACCCGCCACGCCCACAGTCCACCGGCCGCCCCCACCAGACCGGTGGCGACAACGATGGCGCCGATGATGACGGCGGGCCGCAGCCCACCCAGACCCACTCCCGCCGCGGCCTCCTCGAGCAACCGGAGGTACGACCCGACGGCCTCGGAGCCCGACACTACCCACATCATTCCCAGCCTCTGCAGCGGGTTCGTGGCAAGCGCGAAGAAACCGCCGACCGCCGCACCGACGGCCCGGCCGCCGCTGCCGGTCATCGCGATCTCCACCGCCAGGGCCTGGACGGCGATGCCGATGATCGGGCCAGGATAGAGGCCACCGAGCGTGAAGACCTTCAAGAACACGGCCACCACGCCCGCCAGCAGGCAGACGCCGGGCCGCGGCTGGAGGCGTCGCAGACAGACCAGGCACAGCAGCCCGACGAGACCCATGATCGTCCCGCGGAGAGGGAGCTTTCCCAGATAGACCGCGGTGCCGAGGGTCGCCTCGAGGGCGCCCCAGAGGGTGCCGAAGAGGGCGGCGTAGGTCCACGGACGGGCATCCCTCATGACTCGCCCTCCACCAGCCGCCGATCCTTGATGCGGAGGTGACGGTGCGCGGCCGCGGCGAGTTCGCGGCGATGGGAGATCAGCACATAGGCCCTCCCCTTCTCCGCCCGCCGGTGGATGAGGCGCACGAGATCCTCCAGGTCCTCGGGGTCGAGACCCTGACCCGGCTCGTCGATGATCATGATCTCGGGCCGCAGGAGATCGAGGCTTGCGTGCACCAGGCGCTGGCGCTCGCCGCGTGAGAGCGTCCACGGCGCGCGGGCGCCGAGGTGCTCGAGGCGGTGGCGGCGCAATACTCTTGCCGACTCGGCCTGCGCCCGATTGACCGCCGTCACCTCGCCGGCGACCGTGCCCGCAAAGAGCTGGAGTTCGGCCGACGGCAGCATCAGCACGGCCCGGCCGGTGCGGGTCACTGACCCTGAAGCCGCCTTTCTCACCCCCGCCAACACCTGTGCCAGGGTCGACTTGCCCGCGCCGTTGGCGCCGGTGAGCAGCACCACCTCGCCGGACCGCAGCTCGAGATCGACTCCCTCGAGCAGGCGGCGCCCACCACGATCGACCGTCAGTCCGCTGGCTGCAAGGACGATCTCCGTTCCCGCGTCCGGCGGTGGCGAGCAAATAGGCATTTCAGGACGGCCGCAGGGCTCGACTCGCCCTTCCTCCAGCTTCGACCAGGCCCCAACGCCCGCAGCCAGCCGCCACCCGGCCTGCTCGCCGAGGAGGAACGAACCGCCCACCGCGAGGGCCTCGGTCAAAAGCTCGGCGAGCCTCTGCGCACCATCCGAGTCGAGGTGCGCCGTGGGCTCGTCGAGGAGCACCGGCCGCGGGCTCGCGGCCAGGGCGGCCGCGAGAGCCACCCGTTGGCGCTGGCCGGAGGAGAGCTCCGTAACGCGGCGCTCGGCCAGCGCATCGACGCCGAGTCGCTCAGCTATCCGGTCGAGATCGGCCCCATCGCCGTGGAGGCGGCGGGCGGCCTCGATCTCCTGGGCTACCGTCGGCAGAAAGAGCTGGGCGTCCGGACGATCGAGACAGGTTCCGAGGAGGTGGGCGCGCTGGCCGGGGTCGAGGTCGGAGAGGGATTCTCCCGCGAGGACCACGTCTCCCCGCACCTCGGCCCGGTGCAGCCATGGAACGAGTCCTGAAATGGCGTTGAGCAGGGTCGACTTGCCGGACCCCGACCGCCCGGCGATGCCTCTCGCCTCCCCCGGCTCGATGAGCAGATCGAGATCGTGAAGGATCGGGCGGGCCTCGTCGGCAAGGCGCACCGAAAGCCCCCGCAGCTCGAGGGCACGAACGTCTCCTGGGTTTGGCACCCGACCTCAGTAACCGGTTCGCGGTGGGAAGTCAACGCAAGGTTGAATTAGGAGTTAGGAATTAGGAATTAGGAATGCATCACAGACTCTCGCTGAGAGCAGGGGCTACTTGGTCATCGATGTGCAGCAGGGCCGGCTATACCATCCGGCTTCACCCTTCGGATTTCGCCGTGACAAGCCCACCCCTATCAGTTTTGAGATTTGAGTTATCGGCCATCTCACCAGCTTCTACCGAACGGTTGTGATGCATTCCTAATTCCTAATTCCTAATTCCTAACTCCTAATTTTGCCTGTTGTTTCTTCACTTGCGCATGTTTTCACAGCTTGACCTCGGTCAATGACTCCCGGCTTTCATTCGCACAGAATCACGGTTATGATCTGTCACAGAAGTGTCAGGAGAAGGAGGAACCCCATGCGCCGATCTGAGATCTTTTTCATTGTCCTGGGTCTGATAACCGTCCTCGCAGCCGCCTCGCCGGCATCCGCTGTCGGGTCGGATTGCGAGACCTGCCACGCCAAGCTGACGCCGCTGCTGGTCAAGGACTTCAACCGGGGGGTGATGTCCGAGACCATGGGCTGCGCCGACTGCCACGGCGAGGGCCACACCAGCGCCGACGATGTCGCCAACGTGGAGCTGCCCACGATCGCGACATGCCAGCAGTGCCACGAGGAAAAGGCGGAGCAGTACCTCGCCGGCAAGCACGCCAAGGGATTGCTAGCGATCCAGGCGCTCCCCTTCACCCACGGTCAGCCTGATGCCTTCATTGCAGGGCAGAAGGGCTGCGGGGGCTGCCACACCCTCGGCCTGGTTGACCAGGAGGTCCGGAAATCTGAGGGCCGCCAGCACTACCAGTACGGCATGGACTGCCAGAACTGCCACACCCGCCACGCCTTCTCGAAGGCCGAGGCGCGCGAGCCCGAGGCCTGCCAGACCTGCCACCAGGGATTTGATCACCCGCAGTGGGAGATGTGGTCGACCTCCAAGCACGGCGTCGCCTATCTCCTGGACCGTGAGGCCCACCGCGGACCCACCTGCCAGGACTGCCACATGCCCGACGGCGACCACCGCGTGCTCACCCCGTGGGGATTCCTCGGCGTGCGCCTGCCCGAGGATGACGAGGAGTGGATGGGCTACCGGGCCACCATTCTCATGGGTCTCGGAGTGCTTGACGCCGAGGGTCAACCCACCGCCCTGCTCGAGGTCGTTAAGGCCGGTGATATGGCCCGCCTCGACGCCGAGACCTTCGACTTCGAACGCAAGCGCATCACCGACACCTGCGGCAAGTGCCACTCAGGCGGTTTCGTGGATGCCAACATGGCCAACGCCGACCAGATGCTCAAGGAAGCCGACAAGCTCTTCGCCGAGGCCATCAACATCGTCGCCGCGCTGCGCCGAGACGGCATCATCAAGGTCAAAGCGGGCGAGGGCGTCTACCCGCAGCTCCTCTCCTTCTATGAGGTGGACACCCACGTCGAGCAGGTGCTGTACGAGATGTTCATGGATCACCGCATGAAGACCTTCCAGGGTGCCTTCCACATCAATCCCGACTACACCACCTGGTACGGTTACGCCAAGATGAAGAAGGACCTGACGGAGATCCGCGAACTCGACCACCAGATGCGAGCCGTTCGCGCCGCGGCCAACGCCTTCTGATCGGCCATCAGATCGATTTCAAAGGGCTCCCGCTTGGGGGCCCTTTTTTGAGTTAGGAATTAGGAATTAGGAATTCCGCCCACCCACCCGATAACCGGAACCCCATTCCATCTTGGTGCGCGCGTCTCGCGTGCAGGGGGCCGGTGGGCGGGTTGACGTATCATTCCTGTCGCTGATAAATAGCTTTGAATGGAGACCGCAATGCTCGACCTTTTCCTTGATCCTGGCTTTTGGGCGGCGCTGTTCTCGGTGGATTCGATCCTGACCGTGGTTGGTATGACCGACATCTACCTGGTCATGGCGGGCTCGGTCATCATCTCGGTAGCGCTGATGCTGATCTTTGCCGCTCCCATCGCCAAGTTCATGAGGGAGAACCCGGACTTCGAGATCCTCGGCCTCTTCGTTTTGCTGCTGATCGGCTTCGTGCTCTTCCTCGAGGGGGGCCACGTCGCCGGCATGACGGTCAACGGGGGCGAGTTCCCCTACATCCCGCAGTGGATCACGATCTTTATCCTGCTGTTGATGTTCTCGGTCGACCTTTACCAAAACTGGCTCGAGCGCAAGCGTGACAAGGCGCCGGTGGTGCTGCGGCGGCGTAAGAAATAGCGGACTTGGACCACTGGAATTCCGCCGTTCGCCGCGGAGCTAGAATTGCTGACCTTCGAGCATTCGAAGTAGAAGATCAGGAGAACGAGATGAGAGTGACGAAATCCCTGTTGACCGTACCGATCATGCTTCTGCTGATGGGCGCCGCGCTCGGCTGGGCATCGACCGCTGACACTGTGAAGGGCACAATGAACGACGAGGCGCCCAGCCCCCTCGGCAGTTTTCCAGCGATCTTCGAGGGCGAGCTGCCGTGCGCCGACTGTCCGGGGATTTACTACCACCTGGATCTCTTCGAGGACGGTGTGTTCTTTCTCCGCACCACCTATCTCGGACGCGGAGCGGGCGCCATATCCGACACTGTCGGGTCGTGGACGCTGGCCGCCGACGAAAGGCGCCTCGCCCTGTTCGGTATCACTGAGACGCCGATGCTCTTCCGGGTGGTCGACCCCGAGACCCTGCGCAAGCTCGATATAGAGGGCCGAGACATCGAGTCCTCCCTCAACTACGACCTGAGACGAAAGGACGCGATCGGCACGATCGAGCCGCGGCTGACGATGCGCGGCATGTACCGCTACATGGCCGACGCGGCCCTGTTTGAGGAGTGCCTTTCGGGCCGCCGCTTCCACGTAGCCATGGAGGCTGACAACATAGCTCTCGAACGGGCCTACCTCGAGGCGCAGCGGCAGCCCGGCGAGGCGCTGCTGGTGTCGCTCCAAGGCCGCATCGCCGAGCGGCCGGCCATGGAGGGCGGCGCCCTGGTCCTCACCGTGGTTCCGGAACACTTCATCGGCGTCTGGCCGGGCGAAACCTGCGGCGCACGCAAGACGACTTCTGAGCTTCTCAACACCCGTTGGAAGCTCACCCGCCTCGGCGACGAGCCGGTGGTAATGGCCGAAAACCAGCGCGAGCCGCATCTCCTGCTGCGCTCACAAGACAACCGGGTCAGCGGTTTCGGCGGCTGCAACAACTTCAACGGGAGCTACGAGATCGACGGTCAATCGATCACCTTCAGTCTGATGGCTGCGACGATGATGGCGTGCTCCCACGGCGCGGACACGGAGAGGGCATTCCTGGCCGCGCTCGGCAAGGCAACCACGTTCCGCAAGACGACCCACCACCTCGAGCTTCTCGATGCCGACGGCGAGGTCGTCGCACGCTTCGAGGCGACGGAGCTTCAGTGAGAAATCCCTGTCATAAACGGCAGGCGAGACGCCTGCCCCACAAGGGGGCTCCGGGTTGCTTTGTGGGGCAGGCGTCCCGCCTGCCATGCGATGGATCACAGGATAAGATGACATCATGAATGACACCATTACCACTAGCGATCCCCGCATCACCCTCCGTTTCGCCACCGCCGACGACGCCGGTTTGATCCTCGACTTCATCCGTCAGCTCGCTGAGTACGAGAATCTAACGCACGAGATGGTGACCGACGAGGATCAGCTCCGGCAATCGCTCTTCGGCGAGCGCCGGGTGGCGGAGGTCGTGATCGCCTCGTACGACGGCGAGCCCGCGGGCTTCGCGCTCTTCTTCCACAACTTCTCTACCTTCCTCGGCCGGCCGGGAATCTACCTGGAGGACTTGTTCGTGATACCTGCGCTCCGCGGCCACGGCATCGGGCAGGTCCTGCTCTCACGCCTGGCCAGGATCGCGGTTGAGCGCGGCTGCGGCCGCTTCGAGTGGTCCGTGCTCGACTGGAACACGGACGCCATCCGCTTTTACGAGCGGCTCGGCGCCAAGCCAATGGACGAATGGACGATGTTCCGCCTCACCGGCGATTCATTGCAGG
>Ga0164313_10003505_pt1 | contig 13956 bp, 11 predicted proteins | sample GuaBasSedimGuay4_FD_113735 | JGI IMG/M metagenome (GOLD analysis project Ga0164313, IMG submission 113735) | Subseafloor sediment microbial communities from Guaymas Basin, Gulf of California, Mexico - Guay4, Core 4569-4, 0-3 cm | ecosystem: Environmental > Aquatic > Marine > Hydrothermal vents... | reverse complement strand
AGATCAGTACTTACGTTTGCTGGCAGATTGTCAACAGATGATTTCCGGCAAGCCAATGTATTCATTAGGAATTGCACCACATTCTCTGCGTGCAGTCACAGGAGATACTCTACGGGAAGTTCTGCATGCCTGGCCGGATCAACGTTGTCCGGTGCATATCCATATCGCTGAGCAACCAGCTGAAGTAGAAAGCTGCCTGGAGCATCTCGGTGCCAGGCCGGTTGCATGGTTACTGGACAATTTCCAGCTTGATGAGCGATGGTGCCTTGTACATGCGACTCATCTGTCAGATGGGGAAGTGGAACTTGCGGCAGCCAGAGGAGTGACTGCGGGTTTGTGTCCCACAACCGAGGCAGATCTTGGTGACGGAATATTCAAAGCTACAGAATGGTTAAGCGCAGGTGGCAGCGTTGCGATCGGTTCCGACAGTAATGTCAGAATCTCAGTTGCCGAAGAATTACGCCTGCTCGAATATGGTCAGCGCCTGCTTAGCGGCCAGCGCAATGTTTTGGCCGGCACCGATGACAGCTGTGGCAGATTCCTGTATCAACACATGGCAAAGGGTGGCGGCATCGCTATTGGTCAACGTGTAGGGAAGCTGGCTGTTGGCTACCGTGCAGATTTTCTGGTGCTGGATGATGGTCATGAGTTGCTAAACGGACGCCTGCCTGATGTGGCATTGGACAGCTGGATATTTGCCGGTGACCGGTCAATGATTGACTCTGTATGGGTCGCGGGTCGCTGTGTGATCAGGCAGGGGGCACACGCGCATGAGGGGTCTATCCGGGCAGCTTCGGCGAAGGCGATCAGGGAACTGAATACAACGTGAGTACTTTACCATTTTCAAGTGCTTCAGAGCGAAACCGGCAACCAATCCTGGACCAATTGACTGGTTTGTTGCCTGGTGCCGGAACCGTATTGGAGATTGGTTCAGGTACCGGTCAGCACGCCGTTTTTTTTACCCGCTACTTACCGGGTATTCATTGGCAACCCACTGACAGGGCGGAAAACCTGGCAGGGCTCGAGGCTCAGTTTGCTGCAGAAGGCAATCCGCGCATTTATAGGCCGTTAGAACTTGATGTTTTGAAGGAACACTGGCCGGGAAGCACATTTGAGGCGGTATATTCTGCGAATACCGCACACATCATGCCCTGGAAAGCTGTGCAAGCCATGTTTGCAGGTGTTGCCAGCCACTTGATTTCGGGTGCCCGGTTTTATCTTTATGGGCCATTCAATATCAATGGTGCATACACATCACCAGGAAACGCACAGTTTGATACGCAGTTACGCCGGCAAGACCGGCAAATGGGAATCCGTGATATGAATGATATTGAAGCTCTGGCCGACAACTACCAAATGGACCTTGAACAAAAAACTGCCATGCCGGCCAATAATTTCCTGTTGGTGTTCAGGAAAGTTTAGGCTCCTGGAGGTTTTTACGCCGAACCCTGTGGAGCAGGTTTCCATCCTGGACGTCCCGTTTAAAATCTTCAGGAAACTCGATAACGGCCAGGGTTCCGGCAGCCATTCTGCTAATAGCCGCCGACTGTTCGGGCTGTACAACACTCATCAGCAGCCTTTCAAAACCCGGATTGTGCCCCACCATTAGCAAATGTTCGCTGTAACTGAAAGCATCTTCCATCAAGGTGAAGAGCATATTCAATGAGGCGTTGTATAAGGAATCAACATAGTCGGTGACCGATAGTAACTGTGGCCATTGAGCCAGGTAAGGCGCCAGTGTTTGCCGGGTTCGTTTTGCAGGTGAACACAACACGGTGTCAGGTGCCTGCAAAGTTGCGATCGCCCAGTCTGCGACCACCCCGGCATCGTCAAAACCGCTTTCGCTGAGCTTACGGGAAAAGTCGTTGCCCAATGGGCTCCAGGGCTCTGAATTGGCATGGCGCAATAGGTATAGTTGTTTCATATTTATTCAGCGACCCTCACATTTTTTTAATTTTGGCCGTTTCAGCATGTTTCTGATACCTGGTGATGTCTAAAGCAGTCAACCACATGGTCATTCACAAGACCGGCGGCCTGCATCAAAGCATAACAGGTGGTTGCGCCAACGAAACGAAAGCCGGCTTTTTTCAGACGTTTACTCAGATCAGCCGATTCAGCAGTGCTGGCTGGCAGGTCTTGTAGTTTTGTCCAGTGATTGAGGATGGGCGTGCCTTCCACTGACTGCCAGATTATCTGATCCAGGGTTCTTCCTTCATCCCATAGCGCAACGATACAGCGGGCGTTACTGATGGTGGAATTGATCTTGCCACGATGTCTGACAATGCTCGCATCAGACATCAACTCATTGACTTTTCTGTCGTCATAGGCTGCAACTTTTTGAATATCAAACCCGGTAAACAAGCGGCGGTATCCTTCGCGTTTGTTCAATATGGTTTGCCAGCTTAGCCCGGCCTGCGCACCTTCGAGTGTCAGCATTTCAAACAGGCTTTGCTCGTCGTGTTGTGGCACGCCCCATTCGTGATCATGATAGGCAATATTCAGGGCGTCATTCCCCGGCCAGGCGCACCTGTGCATGTCAGAAATACCATCGGTCATTTTAGTAATGCAGTCTGAGCCCTCATCGGCATATAATACTGGCCATCTCACTGGGTACACCAGTGATTTTTCAAGGAAGTGTGAATGAAAAAGAGTGAAGCCAGCGATATTGTTTACCGCAAGAACTACACGGCCTACCCGTGGGATGTAAAACGGTTTGACCTGCATTTTAATATTGGGGCAGAGATGACCACAGTACTTGCAGAGATGGAGTTCCAGCTCAAAGAAAGTGGTGGCAGTCCGGAGGACATCGTTCTCAACGGTAGCGACTTGCAACTGGTTTCGCTGGTGCTCAATGACCGCACGCTTGATGAGAATGACTATTCCATCGAGGGTGAAAAGCTGATTATCACTGGCGCACCACCCCGAAGCGTTCTGAAGACTGAAGTTTTGATCCATCCTGCGGCGAATACTGCACTCGAAGGTTTGTATCTTTCAGGTGAGTTTTTGCTTACCCAGTGTGAGGCCCAGGGGTTCAGAAAAATCACCTGGTTCCCTGATCGCCCGGATGTAATGACAACCTATCGGGTTACGCTCGAAGCCGACAAATCTGTATTTCCGGTGTTGCTGTCAAATGGAAACGAAACCAACAGGGGTGACTTACCTGCCGGTCGTCACTGGGTAAGCTGGGAAGACCCCTTTCCAAAGCCCGCCTACCTTTTTGCCCTGGTGGCGGGCGACCTGGCGCTGGTACAGGAGCATTTCACTACCCGCAGCGGGCGAAACGTTGCTCTGAAAATCTATGTTGAAGCGGAGAATCTGGACCGTTGTGATCATGCAATGGAGTCATTGATCAACGCCATGCGCTGGGATGAAGACCGGTTTGATCTTGAATATGACCTGGATGTTTATCACATTGTGGCGACCAATGATTTCAATATGGGCGCAATGGAAAACAAATCACTGAATATTTTTAATACAAAATATGTGCTGGCTCGGCCTGATACTGCAACCGATGTGGATTACCAGGGTATCGAGGGAGTGATCGGACATGAGTATTTTCACAACTGGACCGGCAACCGGGTTACCTGTCAGGACTGGTTCCAACTGACTCTGAAAGAAGGCCTGACCGTATTCAGAGATGAAGAATTCTCAGCGGATATGCAATCCCGGGCCGTCAAACGTATTCAGGTAATCCGGGATCTGCGGATTCGCCAGTTCCCTGAGGATGATGGCCCGATGGCTCACCCCATACGGCCGGACCAGTATGTTGAGATCAATAATTTTTATACTGCGACGGTTTACCAGAAAGGTGCAACCATCATCCGTATGTATCATACCTTGCTGGGTGAGAGTGGCTTTCAGAAGGGCATGAAACTGTATTTTGAACGGCATGATGGCCAGGCCGTAAGCTGTGATGACTTTCTGTCTGCAATGGAGGATGCCAACGGCACTGACCTGAAGCGATTCTCCCGCTGGTACAGCCAGTCCGGCACACCGCAGGTGTCCGTTACAGACCACTATGATGCCGTCACTTGTACCTACACCCTTACACTTGAGCAAAGTACGCCCCCCACTTCGGACCAGGCTGAAAAGCAACCGTTGGTACTGCCATTCTCACTCGCCTTATTGACAGCTGCAGGTGATGAGTTGCCATTGCAACTGGCTGGGGAGCCGGAGCAGGCAGCCACTAATCGTTTGCTGATCGTGCAGGACGCCCGGCAGGTGTTTACATTTAACAATATCCCTGAAGCTCCCGTGCCATCCCTTTTCAGGGATTTCTCTGCACCGGTCAAGATTTTCTATGCTTACTCAAAGCAGCAACTGGCAACATTGATCAAACATGACAGTGATGCATATGTGCGGTGGGATGCTGCTCAACGGATGTCTGCAAATGCCATACTCGAGCAATGTCAGCGTCACGCTGATGGTCAGAAAATGCGACTGGATGCTGACCTGGTGGAAGCGTTCAGAGGGATTCTTTCAGATTGTCAGGCAGACCCGGCCTTGCTGGCAGAAGCCATAACTTTACCGGATGAAGATTACCTGGCCGATCAAATGCAGATCGTTGATGTTGACGGGATTCACGCGGCACGCCATTATATTCGCAAAGGCCTGGCCACCAGTCTCGAAATACTTTTTGGTGATCATTACGCAGCCCTTAATGATGGTGCGGCCTATCAGAAATCTGCGGCTGCAATGGCCCGCCGCAGCCTCAAGAATATCTGCTTGTCCTACCTGCTGGAAACAAAATCCGGGGAAGCGCTGGCTACATCGCAACTCGAATCCAGCGACAATATGTCGGATACACTGGCAGCCATGCGGGGCCTGATATTCATAGATTCGCCCCACGCTGAAAAAGCCCTGTCAGAATTTGAACGCAAATGGATCGACGATACCCTGGTGATGGACAAGTGGTTTATCATGCAGGCGATCAAGCCTGGCCCGGATACGGTCAACAGGGTGAGGGGCTTGATGCAGCATTCGGCTTTCAGTATCAAAAACCCAAACAAGGTTCGTGCCCTGATTGGCGTATTCTCAATGTTGAACCCCACCGGCTTTCATGCGGCAGATGGCTCAGGCTACAGATTTCATGCAGACCGTGTAATTGAACTGGACCCGATTAACCCGCAGATAGCAGCCAGGATGGCCGCGGCATTTAATCGCTGGAAACGATACGATGAGGATCGCAAGGGGCTGATGAAGGCCGAACTACAACGAATTTTGTCCACAGGCGCGTTGTCGGGTGATGTGACCGAGATCGTCACAAATGCATTGCGCTAGGTAATAGTTATGTTGATTGCTCATTTCTTTGATCTGATTCCCATCTGGTTACTACTGTTTGGAACCATCGCCATCATGGTTCTGTTTATTGAATATGGTTTCCGCCTGGGACAAAAGGCCCATGCCAAATCCAAAAAGGCTCAGACATCTCAAGTCAGAGCGATCATGGGGGCAGGCCTGGGTTTGCTGGCGTTCATGTTGGCATTCACGTTCAGTACCGCACAGTCCCACTTTGAGGCCAGGGTGCAGAGTCTTGCCGAGGAAGCCCGGATTGCGCGCAATGCTTACATGCAGGCCGATCTGTTACCGGAGCCGAGAAGGTCCGGGGCTAAACTGCTATTGAAAGACTATATTAAATTGCGTGCCGGTATTTCGACGGTAAGTGGCAGTAACTTTAGCGAACAAATTGCCGAGCTTTTGCGGCAGTCCGAGCAAACCCAGCACGAACTGTGGTTACTGGCGGTTGGCTCCGAAATACAGACTGGCGCCGTGTCTGATATGACTGATCGTGGTTCCCCGTTTATGACTTCTGTGCTCGCGCTGACCGATATTCACTATACACGGGTGCATTCCGCGATTATGAACCGCATCCCGTTCACGATTTGGATGACACTTTACCTGATGGCGGCTTTGTCCATGATCATCATGGGATACCAGGCAGGTCTCACAGAGAGACGCAGCCCAGTCGCGACCGTCACGCTGGCGATTGCTTTTTCGGCAGTCATAATTTTGATCACGGATTTGGATCGTCCGATCATGAGCTTCTTCGAAATCAACAAGCAGTTGCTGGTGGACCTGCATGACTACATGGATGCCGATCTGCGTCTGGAGTATTACCCGGGTGACTGAATGATCCCAAATCATAAGGTTGTCAGATATCTGACAGCTTTCTGCTTAAGCGCAGCAATGCTTCAGGGTTGTGCTGCCCAGGCGCGGAACCCAGTATCCGGTTTGAAGATAGAGGGCCTGATAATAGAAAACCAGACCCAGATGTGGGTATCTGCCGCAAGGTTACTGGTTCCATTGACCGGGGCATTCGTCTCCTGTGGCAATATTTCCCCCAAAACAAGCTGCGCAACGACCTTCCCGGAAACAGACTACAGCGGTAACCCGGTACAGGTTACCTGGAGCCAGGCCGGCCAAATCCATTCAACCGGTGAGTTTGTGATTCGCCCACCGGATGATATCGATGTGGACAGGCCGGCAATGGTCAGGGTTGTTATTACTGCACCTGGTTCTGCAGGTGCGATAATCGTGCAACGCGCGGCTAAAAGCCGTTAAGAACCCTTAACGGCACTGAGGAATAACTGACGCTCAAGATCCGCCTCGTGGCGGGTTGGGAATTTCACTGGTAAACGCAAATCCGTACTAAAGGTTATATTGAACTGGTAACCCTCATCGTTATCAGCATCAAACACCCGGCTGACCAATGCGACTTTATCCAGCATGATTGCAAACCCCTGCAACTCATAAACCTCTCTGCTCATATCCTCTCTCCTTCAATTTAAAGTATTGTAAACGACGAATGACCGGCAAAGTTGCGGAATGCTTTCTGTCCGTTCAGTAAATATTCATATGATTGCTGCTATCCTTGTCAACAAGATGCCGCTATTGACTGATTCCGGAGGCTGTATGAGGAAGATATTGTTACTGTTAATACTGCCCATGTTCAGTGGTTGTGTGACCTACTATACCCCCGAGGTCGTGGTCGAAAATGGTATGTACTACGCTGATGAAGACCCCGCGTATATAAACAACGCGTATGTGAGCGGTTCCTATATTTATGCGGGTGCAGCCTGGTATCCATGGCGGTCGATGGATTATTTTTACTTCGGATATTATCCGTACAGCTATTATTCCCCCTGGTATTACCCTTACAGTTACTATTCCCCCGGGTATTATCCGCACCATCGCTACGCCCATCATCGCTATTGGCGCCGGCATGGGGATTACTGCCAGCCCTACAACGCCTGTGGGCGAGGTCAACACGACCGCTACGTGGACAATGACCACGACAGGCCGACAGATCGCCGCAACCGTGGCGGTGAAGATGAAGATGGCAATGAAGATCCCGGCAACCGACGCAATGGCAACCGTACTGGAAGCTACGCAGCAGCACCCACGAGACGCTATGTATCCACCGCCCCATCCGGCTATTCCGGTGACCAGGGGGTAGTTATCAGGAGCCGGGGTTCAAGCAAGCCCGGAAAAAACCGCACTCAGCCGACCAAATCAGAACCGGTTTTGGTGACCGGCGTATCCCCCGTTACCCCACCAGCCACACAGCCTGATTACCGCTCGCGGCAGGACGGCCGTGAGATTCGCTACCGTTCCTCTCCCAAGCAGGGCCGGTCGCGAACCGGTCCTGTTGATAACCGTTCGCCAACAGGAAGTGCCGCTGTGGTGGTTGCATCGACTCCCGTACAAAGCAGTTATCGCTCGCGGCAGGGTGGCAGTGAGGTTCGCTATCGCTCAGGTGCCAAGCAAGGTAAATCAAGTACTGGCCCGGTTCGTTCAGGCTCGCCGGTCAGGTACGTAGGCATCTCTTCAGGAAAGGCTGCTGTACCGGTGCAGGGTAGTGGTAGCCGGCAATCTGCCAGCCACAGCTCATCCGGGAAATCCCGGTCAAATAAAAGCACACGCCCATCTTCCAGGTCAGGAAGTAGCGGTTCTGTCTCACGAAGCACTCGTTCACGTGCGACATCCTCAAGCACGGGTCGACGAAGCTCAAGCCGTAGCAATTCCACGCGTTCCAGGCGTGAGAATTAGTGAACTTCTGACGGGAGTTTCATGACCATTGGCAGTCGAGATCTTCTGTCAATGTGATAGAGTGCCCATTTTTCAGGTGGGGATTCCGGTTTGGCGGATTTAGTCACAGAATTACGTGATAGACGTGTCTTGCCCGCTGTCGGTGTGTACGTTGCAGGTAGCTGGGTTATGGTTGAGATTCTCGACCGCCTGGTTGAGCGCTACCTGTTATCCCCGTATTTAACAGATATTGTATTTTGGGGGCTTTTTTCCCTGATACCGGCCGTCATGTTAATCGCCTGGACTCATGGAAAACCAGGCAAAGACAAGGCAACCCGCATGGAGAAAATGGGGGTTCCGATTAACCTGATTGCGACCCTTGGTCTATTAATCACGGTATTTGGAGGTAAGGACCTGGACCTGGCCGCGACTCAAATTACAGTCAGTAATGAATTGGGTCAACAGGAAACACACTATATTCCCAGTGAAACTTTTCGTCGCAGAATGCTTGTATTTTTCTGGCAGAATGAATCCGGCGATCCTGAACTGGACTGGTTGCAATACGGTGTAACAGAGTTGCTGGTGCAGGATCTGCAGCAGAATCCTTTTATTCTGGCCAATTCCCCCTGGAACAACTTCAGCAACGGGATTTATGGGCGCATGCGCAGAGCCGACTATAACGATGGCCTGGGTATGCCGCTTTCATTGATGAGAAAGATAGCGACCGACGCTAATCGGCAATATTTTATTGAGGGCTCACTGGACAAGGTTGCCGATGAGTACCTGGTGACTGCCAGGATTTGGGATAGTCAGACACTGGATAAAATTGATGAGATCACCAGTCGCAACTGGGATATCTATGCGGCTATTGATCAGCTCTCCAGGGACGTACGGCTTGCGCTGGAAGTGCCTGCAGGTAGCAGCAGGATTTCGGAAGACCTGCCATTGGCAGAGACCTATGGTGAATCTGAGGAAGCACTTAAAGCTTATATCGAGGGATTGAATGCCCGCCTGTTTGAAAATGACTTCGAGAAATCCAACGCATTCTTCGAGAAGGCCACCAGTATCGATGCCAATTTTGTGCTCGGTTGGTTTTTGAAAGCTGTGAACCTGATTGAGAGTGGCAACCTGCCAGCGGCACAAGAGGCATTAGCTGCAGCTCAGAAGCTGGACTACCGTCTGCCCGAGCGTGACAGGGCGCAACTCAAAGCCCTTACGTACCGATTGAAGGGTGAACACGAGAAATTAATGGCATTCCTGCGATTACGAGTGGAAATTTATGATAGTGCGTCTGCGCATATCACGTTAGCTTCCATGCTCATGCAGAGTGGCGAAATCCAGGAAGCCAAAATAGAATTCCTGAATGCGCTGGAAAAAGACACTCTGAATGCAGGGATTTACCTCAGGTTATCCGTACTTGAACGTGCGATGGGCAATATGGATGGTGCGGTTGACTATGCACGCCAATACCAGCAGCAAAAACCTGAAGATATGGAAGCAAATATACTGTTGGGTGATTTATTGCGTGATAACGGTGAGCTTGATGAGGCAGAGAAGCAATACCAACAAGCCCAGATACTGGAAAACGATCCGGTTCAGCCCACTTTGAAGCTTTCCCTGCTGGCAGCAAGAAAGGGTGATATGGGTGCTGCTTTGGGTTTATTGACAGAGGCGGAGAGTTTCGCGCAAACAGCGCAGGATGAGGTCTATGTGCGGCAGGGGGCAGCCCAGTTGCAGTATCGCATGGGCAAAATTCATGAAGCGATTCGATTAACCTATGACCAGGAAGAATTCCTGCGCCAGTCACAGCCACCATTTGCGGTAGCGATTAGTATTTATGCACCGTTGATTGAATATTACCTGGATATTGAGGACACATCAGCTGCCCGTGGGGCGCTCGAGAGCGCACTTGGTATGCTGCAAGCTCCGATGAACCAATTTCTCGCATTCAGCGAGGCGATGATTCAGGCCAGGGAGAAGGATTTTGCTGCTGCAGAAGTTTCCGTAGAGCGTGGCATTGACGTCGTTGAAATGTTCAAGATAAAAGTGATGGATTTCCAGGTATTAATAACACGTGCCAGGATTGCACAAGAACGTGCTGATTATGTTGCAATGGCAGATCTTTACCTGGAGGCTTTGGAAACCATTGAGCACTCGGTGTTGGCCAGTGAACTACAAGTTGCTGTGCCAAGAATTTATGCAGGTCTCGCCATTGCGCAAGTCCGCAGCAATCAACTTGATGCCGCTGAGCGATCGCTTGCTTCCGGGTTCCGCCTGGATTCATCAGAACCCACACTATGGCTGGTCAAAGCGCGACTGCAACAAGCACAAAATATGCCACAATTGGCATTGGCTTCGGTCAATTATGCGCTGGCAATCTGGAAAGATGCAGATGATGACTACATCGGAGTCGGCAGGGCGAAGGCACTGGCAGCAGAACTGAGTAACGAACTACATTAGAGGCGATGTAGCATGCCGATGAACATTTTCGCTTGATTTTCAGTACAATACGCGGTTCCTGAATGATCGGCGTGGTAAGTGAAGCAACAAAATACATTTGAAGTGATTGTGATTGGTGGCGGGCATGCCGGCACTGAGGCTGCGTTGGCCTCCGCACGCAGTGGTGCGCGAACACTATTGCTAACCCACAGCATCGAAACCATCGGTCAGATGAGCTGCAACCCGGCCATTGGCGGGATCGGTAAAGGACACCTGGTTAAGGAAATCGACGCGCTGGGTGGTGCGATGGCATCAGCAGCGGATGCAGCCGGTATCCAATTACGCACATTGAATCTGAGTAAGGGGCCAGCGGTGCGGGCCACGCGGGCACAATGTGACCGGAACCTGTACCGCGCCCATATCCGCACGATGGTTGAGAACCAGCCCAATTTGAGTATCTTTCAACAGGCAGTCGATGATCTGCTGATGGAAGGTGACCGGATCACCGGATGCCGCACCAGCATGGGCCAGGTTTTTCACGCGCCTGCCATTGTTTTGACCACAGGTACTTTCCTGGGCGGCAAAATACACATGGGTGAGAGTCAAAGTGCCGGTGGCCGCGCAGGCGATCCACCCTCGATATCACTGGCAAAGCGATTGCGTGAACTGCCTTTCAATGTCGATCGCTTAAAAACCGGAACACCACCGCGTATTGACGGCAAGAGCGTGGACTTCACACACCTGCAGGCGCAACCTGGTGATGTCCCGCGTCCGGTATTCTCATTTATGGGCAGCCACGATGATCAGCCTGAACAGGTAGTGTGCTGGATCACCCACACCTCGGCAAAGACCCATGACATTATCCGCGCAGCTTTGCACCGTTCACCGATGTATTCCGGTGCAATTGATGGGGTAGGGCCGCGATACTGCCCATCCATAGAAGACAAAATTGTACGTTTTGCCGAGCGCGACAGTCATCAGATTTTTATTGAGCCGGAAGGCCTGCATACCCGTGAGTTGTACCCAAATGGAATATCCACGAGCCTGCCCTACGATGTTCAGCTTGAGTTTGTCCGCAGCATTGCCGGTTTTGAAAACGCACACATCACCCGGCCTGGTTATGCGATCGAGTATGATTTTTTTGACCCGCGTGGATTGAAATCCAGTCTCGAAACCAAGCCGGTTTCCGGGCTGTTTTTTGCCGGCCAGATCAATGGCACGACCGGCTACGAAGAAGCTGCAGCCCAGGGCTTGATCGCCGGCATGAATGCAGCACGCAGCGTTCGAGGTGATGAAGCGTGGACACCACGCCGGGATGAGGCTTATATCGGTGTTCTGATCGATGACTTGATTACCAATGGTACGCGGGAACCGTATCGCATGTTCACCAGCAGGGCGGAATATCGCCTGCAGTTGCGCGAAGACAATGCTGACCTGCGCCTGACAGAAACCGGCCGCAGGCTTGGACTGGTTAATGATGAACGCTGGCAGGCATTTGAGAAGAAAAAGGTCCGGATAGAAAATGAGCAGCAACGGCTGGGTTCAATCTGGGTAACACCGGATAATGATTTGGGCAAAGCACTCAATGAAACCCTTGGTGTGGCGCTGAGTAAAGAGTCACGGGCGCTGGATCTGCTCAAGCGGCCGGAGATTACTTATGCGGATCTGATGAAAGTCACCGGTCTCGGTCCGGGTGTCGGTGACGTCAAAGTGGCCGAGCAGGTTGATGTCCAGGTACGTTATGCCGGCTATGTATCGCGTCAGGCGATTGAGGTTGAGAAGAATCAGCGTAATGAGCACAGCAAAATCCCACAGGGGTTTGATTACTCGCAAGTTCCCGGATTATCAGCGGAGTTGCGTGAGAAATTACAGCAAACACTGCCTGAGAGCATCGGTCAGGCTGCACGTATCCCCGGCATGACGCCAGCTGCCATTTCCTTACTGTTGGTGTTCCTGAAACGCGGGATAAATGGACGTCAGGTTGCATAACCGATTTAATTTATGAGAATCACAAATAAGCAACGATAGATTTACATCTTTTTAACCTGCGAAAGGTATTCTAAGTGTGTAAGTTGACTGTGCCTGGTGTCTCGCGTCTCATGACAGGCAGTCCCCACACTTCTATGCCTTTAGCGATGCACCAATTCCAACCCCGGTTCTTTACCGGGGTTTTTTTATGTTCAGGAAGAACGGTGTACCTCTTCAAATGCCAGACCGGCATGGGGATCATTAAATACATCAATGTCGAGCTCGCCCTCACTCTTCGCCACGATAGTAGTGACCATGGAATCCCCGGTAATATTGACAACCGTGCGGGTCATGTCGAGCAAACGATCCACTCCCAGTATCAAAGCAATACCTTCGGCGGGTAATCCGACCTGATCCAGAACACCAGCCAGAACCACCAAACCTACACTCGGTACACCGGCGGTACCAATCGATGCAAGGATCACCATGACTACGACCATCAGGTACTGTGAGACGGAAAGATCAATTCCATAGAACTGGGCAATAAAGCCGGTGGCTATACCCTGCATAATGGCGGTTCCATCCATGTTGATGGTTGCGCCCAGCGGAACCGTAAACGAGGCGATCTTATTGCTGACACCTATCCGTTTTTCAACGGTTTCCAACGTGACAGGGATGGTGGCATTGCTGGATGCGGTTGTGAACGCAAATAACATGGCTGCTCGTAACTTGGAAAGAAACATCAACGGGCTAAGGCGTCCAATCAACACCAGAATAGTCGGGTAAACAATTAATGCGTGGATAAACAACACGGCAAATACGAGGCCTACATATTTACCCAGGGCGAAAATATCTTCACCGCTACTGGTGGCAGCCAGGATCGCAATCAGCGCAAAAACGCCATAAGGCGCGACTTCCATCACCAGTGTGACCAGTTTCATGATGATGGCATTCATATCATTGAACCAGTTTGATACACGTACACCGATCTCACCACTTAAGGTAATGGATATCCCCAGCAGAACTGCAAAAAGTATGATGGGTAACATCTGTCCATCTGCCATTGCAGCCACCGGGTTGGTGGGTACCATGTCGATTAGCACCTGTGTGAACGGTACTGACTCGGTTATTTGTGCTTCCACCATCGCAATGTCGTGTACGCCAATGCCGGGCTCAAAAATTACAGCTGAACCCAGTGCCAGGGTAACTGCGATCGCGGTCGTTAACAGGTATAAAGCAATGGTCTTACCACCCACTCTCCCCAGCATTTTCGGGTCGGACAGGGAACTCGAGCCACAAACCAGGGAGACAAACACGAGCGGTACGACCAACATCTTCAGAAGACTGATAAAGATCTGTCCGACCACCTCGAAGATGCCCCCGGTCAACCACACCTGGGACCATTCCGGGTTTCCGGAAAAATTCAAAATCAACCCGGTAACTGCACCGAGGATCATGGCGATAAAGATTCTCGCACTAAGGCTTAGTTTTGATTTAGACGCCATTCCGGATTTCCTGTGT
>Ga0164313_10003504_pt1 | contig 13959 bp, 7 predicted proteins | sample GuaBasSedimGuay4_FD_113735 | JGI IMG/M metagenome (GOLD analysis project Ga0164313, IMG submission 113735) | Subseafloor sediment microbial communities from Guaymas Basin, Gulf of California, Mexico - Guay4, Core 4569-4, 0-3 cm | ecosystem: Environmental > Aquatic > Marine > Hydrothermal vents >... | reverse complement strand
GATACCGTCGAAATCGATGTCCTTTTTGTGGAGGGATTCTGCAATATCACGGATGGAAATGCCAGCCAACCGCATGGCAGCCCCATGATAAGTGGCCACCATCAAGCCTCTGGCTGATTTTCCAACCAAGTTATTGAGCCGCTTTCTGATCACCATGGCTGAACTGTGGTTAAAACAAAGCATTAGAATCTGGCGCGCCGGTACCCGCTCAACATCCAATAGATAAGCACAGCGGTGGACGATCACCATGGTTTTCCCTGACCCCGGTCCTGCGAGGATGAGCATGTTGTCTTCGACTGGTCTACCGACCGCTGAAATCTGTACCGGATTCCGTAGGTTTTCCACAATGGTTCGAAAGGATTCTGCAGTGGTGGCCTTTTCTAAAAGTTCCTTGTCATCCTTGAAGTACTTATTGATAAACTTGATCCTGCCCAGGGCAAAATAATCCAATACCAGTGTCAGCGCCCCAGCGATTTTTTCAAGCGCCAGCGATGCGTAGCGCATCATTACGTGGACCTGGAGACGCTTTTCCCGGTAATGAACAGCCAACGGCTTGAAGTCGCCTTTATTGTAGTAACGTCCCTTTGCATTAGGGGACAGTCGAATCGTCATGGCCTGCCTGAGAATTGCCAATCCACCTTGCAAGACAATTATTTTCTGTTCATGCAAGAACATGAGACCTCTGTCGATGGCCGGTAGAATTTTTTTCACCTGACTGTATAGCGTGATATCTGATTTGATAGCGGCGGACAGGTCGTCGCTGGTAAATGGCAGTTGAACGTCCCCGGTGGTTTGTCTACTTGACTCGATCGATTGTCTTTTGGCCATCTCTACGAGTGTTCGCATAATTGTCCGGGCGATGTCCTGCCTCAGGGAGATGGTTTTTCGGATATTGTCCCAACTTCGTTGAAGTTTTACCTGATAATGGTTGCGGTCAATATAATTGAGTTCAAAGCTGCCTTGTGAGGCTGCAAGGCCTTTGCCGTCATACGAGATGCCCTTGATCAATTGGCGCAGGACATCCGGATCAGTTTCATACCCCTCGTTCTTGAGTTTCTGACTCAAGCGGCGGATATTGAGTCCCACCCAGTTGCCGTCATCTGCATCGGGATCCTCTGCCTGGAGCGTAGCGACAAGTTCGTTTTCGAGATCACATACATATTGAAACACTTTTGAAGCTTTGTTCTTCCCCTTCGGCCTGAAAATGGCCGACAACATAATCCCCTGATCAAGCAGCCCGGCATCCGCCATATCATGTAGAGCAATTATCACCATCTGAGAGGCGGTCCGACCTGTACTTTCTTCCATCCGAAGCAGAGACTCCTTGTGTGGAAACAACTCTTCGGCAATGGCATCCGCCCGAATCCCACGTTCTTCTGTTCGGTTGAATAGGTATTGCAAGGTCGTAAGCCAAACCCGATTTTGAAAGGGTGATAGGTTGAGCCGCTCCATCACCCTTTCCGCTTCTTCGATAGATTCCACTAAGGGTTTACCCTGAAAAACATCAGTCAGGTTCTCGTTGCGCTCCAAGAAACCTGCACGTTCCAGCCAGGCGATGGAAGCTTTGACTTTTGTGTCCCGCGTGCCGGGCTTCAAACTTTTCATATCCGCAAGATCTTCATCCCGCAATAACTCATCACTGGTAACAACAATATCACCATAAGGGTTTCTTTTTTTACTCCGCAAGGCCCTAAGAATACGGGCGATTTCCCTTTGTCTCACTTCAGAGAGCGCCCCAAGCCAGAACTGTTTTTTTGCGTCCTGTGGATCATACAACAGGACACATCGGGCCGGCTTCAAATCTCTACCAGCACGTCCAGCTTCCTGAATATAGTTTTCTAGAGAGCCCGGCATTTCAAAGTGCAACACCAGGCGAATGTTTTCTTTGTCAATACCCATGCCGAAGGCATTGGTAGCACAAATTACCGGGATTTGGCCTGAAATAAAACCTTCGATAATCTCCCGTTTTTCTATGGCCTCAATACCGGCATGGAACGCTTCTACCTTTATGCCTTGATGACGAAGAAAATCCCGAATTTCTTCGGTAGTTTTTCGTGTTGCCGCATAGACGATAATTCCTGCCGGTTCATCCGTGGTCTTGAGTTGCTCATCCACCATCTCATGGATTTTCTCTAGCTTTTCGGCCGTTGACACCGGAATGACCTCGAAAGACAAGTTGTCCCGTTCCACACCGCCAGCGTATAGAAACAATTCCTGCTCGAGCTCTTCGCGAAAGTGTGTACTTATCTCCTCGATAACACTGGTCTTGGCTGTAGCCGTGAAGCAGGCCACAGAAGGCATCGGTAAGTTTTGCTCTTTAGCGAACTCCCGGATAAATCGGGCTGCGAAAAGATAGTCCGGTCTGAAATCGTGTCCCCACTTGGACAGGCAGTGGGCTTCATCGAATATCCAACAGCCGATCTCGCGTTGGCGCAATACATTCATGATGCTCCTATTGCGGAGAGATTCGGGGGAAATATATAAGATGGCTGTGTCCCCCAGCCGAATTCTTTCGAGTACTTCCCCACGTTCTGGCGGGGTCTGAAGCCCCGAAATAGCCTCGGCAAAAAGAGTTCCGGTTTTTTTGACCAGGTTGTCAACCTGATCTTTCATCAATGCCTGCAACGGGGAAATCACAACCGTCAGAGCCCCGCGTTGCTGGTAACGCACCAGCGCCGGCATCTGGTAACAAAGTGATTTGCCACCACCGGTGGGTAGGATCGCCATTACTGGTTTGTCAGCCATGCAGGCCTCAACAATCGCCTGTTGAAGGCTTTGGCCTTTTTCTGTTTGTGGTTTTTCACGAAAGCATGGATATCCAAAGAGGCGTGTGAGATGTTTCTCGGGGTTATGATTTTCTACACAGTAGCTGCAATCGGACTTGCCACAAGATTTTTCACGCAGTGTTTTGATCATGGCGGGTATTGAGGGGAACCGATGCCTTACCCAGGGAGGCAGTACTGAATTGCCTCCGGCAACTTGCAGCCAGGCCAAACAATATGCCGCGGCTGGCCGCAGATCGGATTTCGTGAGCATGCCAGGCAAGATTTCTCCCACAGCCTTGCCGCATACGATACCAGCTGTCTGCTCCAAAAAGCATTCAAACGCTTCGTCAGTCGATTGGATTACCGAGGGTACCACCATAGAAAAAACCGTCGAGATACCTGTTCCGGGAAATGCATTAAAAAGACTGTCATGAAAACAAAACCGATAAAAATCGATGAGCTCTCTCTTTTTAACTGCCAGAGCGACAAAGCTTTCATACTGGTCTGTAAAAATAGAGGCCGCCAGTTTTGCATCCTCGACAGGGCTGTTAATGGAAGATCTGACCAGTTTATAATTTTTGACCAGGCGATGATACGGGTTTTGCGGAAAAGCAATCGGTGACAGGTAAAGGGTGTCAATCACCGGCTTTTGGAGAAGTTTCAGCCAGGGAGATGCTGCCTTTAAGACTGGAAAATCATGACCCAGCAGGTTGTGGCCAAGCACAAAATCAGCATCTTGTGCAAGTGCATCGAGTTGATCCAAAACCGCTTTTGATCCGGCCTTTTCGGTCTTTTCAAAGATACGGCCGTTAAGAACAGCTCCGATATGCCTGATTTTCCCCGACTGTGTCGTCTCGAGATCCAGTAGCAGCGTGCGGTTCAATAACCTAGTAAGATTCATCTTCAGCGGTGTCCGGGTTCAGTATAGGTTTTAGCCACTAATGCCTCTCTGCAGGGTGGGGAAAAGACACTGTTATGCTTTTTTGGCTTTAATGCCTTACGGGTCTGATTATCACAAATACGGAATTTTATCGCTTCAAAAGGAAGGCCGATTGGTATGTCAATCAATATTCGGATGGCATCTGAGTATGAATCGAATAAGTGCTCTATGTTTTCAAATATTTCAAATTCGACATTTTCACCTGGTCCGATGGATACAAAAAACCACCCTGCCTTACAACCATCGACACCCAAGTATCTGTCTTCCGTCATTTGGTGAAAATCCTGTTTCTGTGCACATGTAGGTTTTCCTGCGCCGGCCAAAAGGTATCCTCCTCCGGAGTGAATATCTGCCTATCCGCCAACGGCAGGATGTGGGCCGGAATGTTGTTTTCAAATTGCACCCGTTTCGACACCAGGACCTCGTAGGCTTTGCCTACGCTCATCAGGCCTTCGTCAAACGACCAGTGACAGAGGCGGCAAAGGCTCATGCCGTTGGTTGGCCTGTCATCATGGCTTTCTCTCCAGGGAACGATATGTGCGGCTTCGACCACTGTGTGACCTTCGGGTGTCAGCATACGGATGCCGCACAGAGCACAACGGTGATTGTACAGCTTCACGATGGTCTTCCGAAACCCCTGGTCACGAATTTTCTTCTTCTCCTCTGTGTCTTCTATACCGGATTGATAACTTTCTTTGTTTTCAGTTACCTCAAGAAGTTCATAGCTGTATTGGTAAGCCGCCAGGTTCACAACACCTTGCTGTAAAACAGCAGGTTGAATCTCCGGGGCAAAATACGTATTTGCCAGAACGTGTCGTAGGCTTTCGCGGGTATTCATGTTGGCCATCAAGCCAAAGAGTGCCTCATCGATTTTTACACCGAAATAAATCTGGTTCAACTTTGTCATGGAACTGATGGTTCGGCCAGGCTTGTCCGTGAAACCCTTGTTCGGAATCAAAGTCCAGAAAGGTTCGCTTTGCATGTGATAAAACGGGTAGGACATGATCCCCCTGGAGCCGAGCGGCATTAGATTGGAAAAATACAGATTAAATGTATCGAGCAGTTCCAGGGTGGGTCGGATGATGTTGTCGGTAATGGATCCCTGTACAACAAGGTCCATGATGGATAGGAGTAAAAATGGTTTGTGAGGTGCCCGATAACATGTGACAGCGGACCAACGCTTTCGATTTTTATCGGAGTGGAGCTTCGAAAAATATTTCAAGTATTTTTCAAGCAAATTCGGGTCCTATGATTTCTATTCAAGATTATGGATAGCATACGAAATGCGTTTTCTTAATACCAGCTCTTCAGACCCGCAAATATTCTTCTAAGGCGATATATCAGATTAAATTACATGTAGTTTAATACTTTTTCAACATGTTATCTCGGTCCAACACCAGACCATACTCGACATTCCTGCTAATTTCATAAGGCGCATCAATTGTCCGGAATGCTCTGCATGAACGTCCCCTATTATTTGTCTAAACTCCAGACAAGCTGTGCACATCTCTGCCAGTATGTCCACGGTCAGGTTATTTACCAAGCAATATAGCTAGCGTTTGGCTTTGCATTTGAATCAAGAAATGAATAAAACCGTCTCTCCCCTTCAGTTTTATATTCGTCTACATCCTGTGGAATCATGAACGTCATGTTCGACTCCTATGGTTTGTCGAGCTCTTTTTAGTATAAAACTCAGATGCTATATATATCGCCTATGTTCAATACAACTAATTCATATTATTTTTAATAGTTTCCAACTTTTCCATCTCTTCTAAGACTTCATCAATAAGGCTTTTAACCTCTTTACCTTGATAACATAGTGAAACTTCATGCCTGTGAAATCTATTTTCCGGGTTTCGAATAGCAGATAGCCAGTTGAAGGAGCCTTCAACGAGCAAATCACTATCTCTGCATAATGTTTTATTGTGTATCCCATTAACAATTATTAGTTTAACCCCAGTATCGGCTAATACCTTTCGACCCCTTTTGGCACTGTTTTTAAGAGAAAGACCGGACTTGTCTAAAAATGAATCGGTATAAACAACAACCTCAACTTTTCGTTTTATAGCAGCGGATATTTTGGGAATTAGTCCATCACTTTCAATCGCATGAATTGAAATAAAAGGTGAAACGATGATAATTGAATTGCGTGCTTGCTCTATTGAGTCAGACAAAATATTTTGATGCTCTTCCAAAGTGCTTATCCTGGTTTTATAACTTTCCTTGGATCGAAGAGGAGGTGGTACGTCAGCAATAAAATTTTCTTCACTCTTGAACAGGTAATGCGCAAGCATGCCCGATGGTGTTTTTGAGCTAGGATCGAACAAAGACATTTCGCCAAATACAAAAAAGCTGTCTTTTGCTCTGGAAACCGCAACATTAAGCATATTTATTCCTCTATCAAAGAATAATCGCCTCCCTCTATCTCTGTAATCATAACACGGTGAGAAAATAATAATTTCTCGTTCTGCTCCTTGCAGGGCGTGCACGGTTCCGACAGTAATGGATTTCGCATCGATACCGTAATTTTCTAATGCCCTTCTTATCGCCCCAGCCTGAGCCGCAAAAGGGGTGATAATCCCAAGTGTCTCTTCAACTTTATTGTGGTAATGGTTTTCAATTTTTTCTTTATTGGTCTTTAGCCATTGGGAAATACATTCTGCTTCAATAGTATTTGCTCTGCTGCCACGCCTTCTGAATGAGACACCGTGGATGTGCGCGTAACCAAAAGGAGGAAAGATTCTATCGTCAGGAGACGATCGAAGTGGAACAAGCGCTCCCTGATATGCCAACTCATTACAGTATGATATTATTTCTGGGTCACAGCGCCGATGTTCGGATAAAAATAGACCTCTTTCTCTTTGATTTTTCAATTTAAAATGGGATGCTGCCTGAGCAGCAGTCATCACACTGCCTTTCGACACGCACAATCCTCTATTTTCGATCTCTTGAACTTGATCAGGATTAGAACCATCGGCTATGACACGAGTCTTTTCTAAATTACCTATATCTACTGAATTTGGAATGTTCCAAATAGGTTCAATTTGATGAATATCGCCCAGCACCAAAGCCTTTTTAGCAAGAGCAAAAGATGGAGCACCTATTTCCGGGGACACTTGTCCAGCTTCGTCCACAATAAGTAGGTCGATAAATTTCAGATTGGGTATAAGTGTATATCCTACCTCGGCATCAGAACGTGTCGGATAACTGAAAAATTTAGGTAGGGTGTAAAATGTTGAAACAAAACAGGGAGTCAGCATTGCATACCTACGCCATTTATTCTCGTGCTCCCTGAGTGGATGAGATTTATTAAAGTCGCCAAGTAATTTTTGGCACTCCAATAGCCAACACCCCTCCCAATAGTGTGTGGCTATGTGAAAAGCTCTGTGCCTTAATGTAACATCGATTTCATTATTCAAATTGGGAAAATTTTCTTTATATCCGTGGCTTCCTTTCCAGGTATTCCACAACTGATAGGCCTCTTTGTATTCATTGCTGAGCGAAATATAATTCTTGAGTGTCTTATTTATTTCTTTTTCCCGATTCTTTATTTTTTTAATTGAATGATCGATAAAACCATAAAGTTCCGATAATTCGAGCCAATTGAGTCCATCCGTTGAAAATGGGAAATCTGAAAATATCATCTTATGCCTTGCAGCCCGATTGTTCTTCACAGATTTAAGAAAGAAAAATAGTTTCGAAAAAAAAGAGACATTTTTTTCTGCATCCAACAGGTTGGACCGTGCAAGATTGACACACTCCCCATTGCTGATAGTTTTCTTCTTCTTTGACTCCAATCCTGAAATTAATTCATTTACGGTTTTGATACCACCTGACTTTTCGACTTTATGGTGAAGCTTCTTCAGCGCGTCCCAAGATTTAACACCATAATCAAAGATTTTTTTATGTTCCTTTAGACTTTCATGGAGCCACTCAACAGCCAGTTTTGGGGTTTTTAATTTCTTGTTTGCAAACTTTCCGCATTTTTCTAAAAATTCTTTCTTGGCAACATCGAAGTATTCTTTTGTTTCAATAATTTTCGGAAGGCCTTCGCCAGTGCTTGAAGCACAAGGCGGTCTTTTCGTAAGACCATGTTTTTGATTGGGAAGATACAGTCCATAACCTTCAATATTCGGCAGCCATCGATGATAAAGTTCGTCAGAATTTGATTGAGAGCGGCCAAAAGTGTCAAGAATATTGGTTATTGCCTGGTTATTGTTTGATGCGGCAACTATTATGGGTGGTTCCTTTCCTTTTAGAGCACTTTCAACAAACAAGTTCGCTACAACATTTTGAATCAGTGTTGTTTTTCCGGTTCCTGGCGGGCCGGTTACCGATAGTATTCCCCCATTTTTTAAGGTGAACAAATGATATAAAACCTGACGTTGGGAATCGCTTAATGAAAATTCATTACCCATATGCCCGACATGCTGTAATGACATTGACTCCATTTTTGAGCTGGTCAGCAAAGATCTTAGTGGAGGGGATGAAACAGAGATGTAACTGTTAAACAACTCGGGCAAATCGGCTTCCTCTCTCAAATAATCATAAATATTCAAGATAGAAACGGTAATGACACTTTGCTCGGTGTCGACGATCAGTTTAACTTTATTGGCGGATACATAATTCTGTTCTTTGATTTCTACCCAGTTTTTACCAGTGACTGTTTTAAAGAATAGCCTGCAATATTCCCAATATTCCTGCCAGGAATCTCTGGGAATTTCAGAGTGTGTTAAAAATTCGTCAACGCTGTCTACAGAGCTTAATACAACTGACACCCTTGCTCGATAGAGGGGTTCTAACACCGATCGGGATATCCACGGTTTGGAATCAGTCGGTGGGGATAGCCTGCCATCTCTATTTAACAAGCCAGGAATCCACAAGGGGTATACCGGCATGGGATTTCTGCTTTTATATTTTTCACCATGTTCAACAGACGGAACAACATAAAAAGGTGAAACAACAATTGGAGCTACGCCAATTCTTTTCGAACTATCATCGTCAATTTTTTTGTCCCTTTTAATTATCTTCTGCCATAGCCTAAAAGCCTTTTCTGTTTCATTCTTGGGGATTGTTCCTTCTTCAAGATTGTGATTTTCAATCGTAATTGCATCTCGCAACCTATTTGGATTGATATTCATCCGATTGCCATCTGCAAGACAGTTTCGAAGATAGGACAACACACTATTTTTATTCATCTTATACCTATTGTAGCTTCTTTTCGTTTGTTGGACGAGCCTTCATAGCCACTACGTTATAAACGGCCGGCAATGTCGTGTGAGGTAGCGGGTCACACGAGTCCAGTTTTGCACCAACTTGACGTTCCCAGCTAATTATTTCAACAGCCATATCAGATATCACGTCGCTGTAATCGATCGTCCTGAAAACTTTCCCCCATTGCACATTGTCGATTGGCAGAGCAATTTCAGGGAGCACAGCAAACAAAATTTTACTCGCGGCCACCAATCCCCAGGTCGTTTCACTCATGCAAATTGGAAGCAGTTTTTTGAAAACCAGCCACAAATTTGACACAACGAACCTTCTATCTGATTCAATAAGCTCAGTAAGAACGCGACTCCGTTTACCTTTGTTTTTTTCATCAAGAAAGCTTCCGATTTGAATTATATTTTATTGATCACAACCTTTTTCCCTTTTGACTCTATGTGGTATTCCCCCCTGAATCCCTCAGTGTAAAGTGCGGTAGCGGCAGCTTTGACCCGTGTCGGAAACCTTGATTTATCTTTGTATCTCCGCCCGGTCCATGCAAGAAAATTATCACCTTCGCGAATTTCGATATCCATTGAACCATTGTATCCGGACTTATTAAATTCCATTTCCCAGATGGTGCCTTGGCGATCACCGGCAAACAGGCGCCTAAACTTGGCAGTGTAACCTGTGTCTTTTCCAGCCGCGTATTTGATATTTATAACTATGCCCCGAAGGTCGGTGACAGTGCCGATGGCTTCAATGTGCAACCCGCCATTTTCAATATGAAGATGTAAAGCCTTATCGCCTTTTTTAGGTATGGATAAAAAACATCCGGAAAGCCTTTCAGAAATACCGGAGCCTGGCTCATAGATGAGCTCGTAATCCTTCCCGTTGTCCGACCGTTTTACATGCGCGTCGAGCCTGTCTCCTGCCAAGACCATTTTGATTTGTTTCAATTCACTTGGGCGCAGCTGTTTTTTGTCCAGAAGTGTTTTTGCAAACCTTGACTTCAGCGGAAATCCACTTTCAAGGATCTCAGGATCGAAATACACCGTCTGGCGCTGGGCACGATTTTTAAAATACCGGGCCAGCGCGAAATTCACACGGTCAGCGACAAGCACCTTGTAGTTGTCATCCTTCCAGTATTGGTGGACTTCCGGTTTCAATCGGAACCTGCCATCCTCTTTTTCAAGAATAAAATAATCCTCTTTTGTGTTGCTTAGAAAATGGAGCGGCATTCGTTTGATTTTAGCTATTACTTTTGACAATAGGAATGATTGAGGAGTGGCCGATTTATACAGGTCATCGTAATCAAACATTTTGTCATTATGTTTCAAATAGTAGTCCAAGAACCCTTGGGCGATATCAGAAACATCCCACTCTGTCCCGGGAAGCTCGAGTAGTGTTTTCAGAACCGTCATCTTGTAGGATTTAACCGGATTCAGCTCCCTTTCAATGTGCTCCAGAAAAGCCTCTCCCGGGTTTTCAAGCAACCCGTTTTCAAAACGAGTCAGGTCGTTTCCACAGTATTTTTTTGCACGCAGCCAGTTCCCAAACTGCTTGATAAATACGTAGGGATCGATATCGTAGCCACTGGCAAAAAAATCTATAAGGGAAGGTATCTGGCCGTCCAGATCTTCTTTGATCTCATGGTACAAACCTTTCAGCCGGTCTTCCGGGGAAAGCTGCTCTCGTATTACTTTGCGGATTTCTTCATCCCAGATTCTCTGTACCTTCAGGTCCTTGCTGAGATAACACCCAATGGGTAGTTGTTTCCACGGCCTATTATGTTTTAAAACCAGATAGTCCTCAGCATATTCCTGCATTGACGTGTACCCGCACAGAGCCAGGGGTGCCACGTGGGCTTTTCTGAAATTCCCTACGAAATCGACTGCAACTAGAAATTCCTTTCCCGGAGTCTTTCTCAGACCCCGGCCCAACTGCTGAAGAAAAACGGTAAACGACTGCGTCGGCCGAATAAATAAAACGTGGGTGACTTCCGGGATGTCGACTCCTTCATTGAAAATGTCCACAGAACAGATCACCTGCAGTCTGTCATCTTCGTTCCGTAGCCTGTCGATGGCTTTTTGACGCTCGTTGTCTGAAGCCAGCCCAGTAAGGTCGACCGCTTCTATGCCGTGGTCATTTGTCAATCGATGAGCCGTATATTTTGCATGAGCTATAGAGCTGCAGAATGCCAGCGCCTTAATTTTTCCGTGCGCGGGGAGAAATTTTCTCAGATTTCGTGCGATGATTGTCGACCGTGTATCGTTGATAAGAGCCTTGTCCAGTTCTGCTTCGTCATACCGGGTTCCACGCCACCGGATCTGACTGTAATCGGTTTCATCGTAAATTGCGAAATACTGGAACGGTACCAGCCACTCTCTGTCAACAGCTTCCAGAATCCGCACTTCGTACCCAATATTGTAATCGCAGTATTTTAGCACGTCCCGGCCATCCATGCGCTCAGGAGTAGCTGTCAAACCCAGGAAAAAAGCAGGCTTGAAATAATCGAGCACCCTCCGATATGTCGCAGCTTCACTGTGATGGAACTCGTCCATTACAATATAATCGAAAGCGTCTGTTCTGAAATTCTTCATGTGATGTTTTTTACTCAAGGTTTGAATCATGGCAAACACACTTGCATCCTTGTTCATCAAAGACCTGCCCCGACCCAAAATCTCTCCAAACGTCGAATCCTCTAAAATCGTACGGTAACTGTCAACAGCCTGACTTAAAATGTTTTCCCGGTGTGCGATGTAGAGCAAACGTTTGCCGTTGAATGCCTTGAAATCAAAAGCTGCCAGATAGGTTTTCCCGACGCCTGTAGCAGCAACTATTGCAGCCTTGCCAAGCCCCTGCCTACGCATCAAGGCCAGGTTATCCAGCGCTTCCACCTGGGCATCGTTAGGCTCTATGTCAGGTGTGCCCCAGGTTTTCCGTTCTTCAAATATCTCTGTTTTTTCATTATCGGAGAATTCCCACATTCCGGAAGCTTTGAAAGTTGGCATGGGGGTCCATCGTCTCTGATATCCCTCGATAAATTCTTCGGTGACTTCCACTGCTTCTTCGCTCCAAATCCTTTTGAATTCACTCATGGCGACCACGAAAGGTGAACTACCGTCAAACGGAAGGTTGATCTCTCCTTGGGTAAAATAATTCCATTCGATGTTCTTAGTGAAGCCGGCCTGGCTGAAATTGGAGGAGCCAATCAACATCGCGCCCGTACCGCAGCGATGGCGAAACAGATAGGTCTTCACATGAAAGTTCGGTGGGTTTTGTTCAAAAGGCAGTCCTGGAGGATGAAACACCTTAAGATTGATCCCTTGAACAAATTGCTTCAGATGCGTAAAATATTCGGGTCGGACAATATTACCAAAAGTGGACAGCAGGATATTTAAAGAACCACCGCCTTGAATAAATTTTTCAAAGGACGATACGAGCAGGTTCGTAATTCCGGGTGAATAAAAAGCGGATGCAATCCAAGCAGCGTCGCTTCGGCTCAACTCTGAATTGATTAAATCGATGAGCCGGTTCTCTCTTGACGGTGAAAAAAGAATTGTAGGGGTTTCATAAAAATTAATTTCGGGTTCGGGAGTGCTTCCGGTACTTTCTAATAATACTTTTTTTTCAAACCCGCCCCGCTCTTTGGCTCTGCTGCTACGTGCCGCTGCAAGGTCCTCGAAAGTAAATCCGTGATGTTTTAGTGCAGCAAGTGTGATTTCGAGCATGTCAGCTGATTCTTTCAGGATGCCTTTCGCGTTGCCGCCTGTCCATTCAGCAAACAATTCACCGGCCTCTTCAAGAATTTTTCGGCCCAAAGCTTGGTTGAACTCCTCGCCTTTTATTTTTGAAGTAAAAGGTTTCTTGCCGTCCTTTTTTATGATTTCAGGAATCTTGTCCCGAACCAGCTTGTGATAAACGACCCGGTTCTTTTTATATTTATCCTGCATAGCGGTAATCCCTCAATGCCGTACCCCAAATGCGATAGCTGTGAGTTTCCTCAATTATGCTTTTCCCCACAAACAAGTCAGGTCGGACTTGAAAAGGAAAAATCATTTATTTCTTGAGTTGGGAATCTTTTTCCCAGTACATACCCCAACCACGTATCGTCAACCTTTACTTTCGAAGCCTGCCTTCTGAAATCGAGAACCTTGAATCCAAGCATGGCAGATCATACGAAGGTCGTTATCATGCCACATATAAAATACTCTATCGTGTTCATCCGTTTGCGTGCCTTCACCCTGCTTCAATGTTATCAGTGCTTTCCCGCTTTGTTTCAAGCAGGCGGTGATATGTTTGAAAACTGCTTGCATTTTATCGTGGGGAACATGAACCAATGCACCGACATGTATAATCGCGTCTATGCTCAGCTTTGAAAAATCGTAAATTTCAAAATCACCTTCTATAATCTCACAATTTACATGTTTTCCTGCAAGAGCTGCCAGGCCCTTAGAGCGCTCGAAACCCATGACCCTGAAACCACGTTCCTTTAGCCAGAGAAGATCCCGCCCGCTGCCGCATCCCACATCGAGTATGCTTGCGCCGGGTTTCAAATATCGGATGAACGGCTCGAGAAACGAAGACGGATCGATGTGAAATGTCTTTTTGTGGTAGGCAAAATAGTGGCGTTGGTAAAAGTCTTCCATTTATGCTCGCTTAAATACGACTTTTCTGTGCCAGTTGAGATTCTCCTGATCTGGCAGGAAACCAGTCTCTTTAGGTTTAGGATTTAGGGGGACATTGTTGATAAAATATACAAACCCCTTCCTACCCCGCCATATCATCTGAAAAGTGGTCAAGTCTGCCCTTGACCCTTAATCCCCAGTTTTAGATTTACGATCACGTTTTGTGACCTTAAAGCCTGGTTTTCCAATGCGCTGGCATTGGCCAGCTTTAAATTCTTCAAAGCGATCCGTCCAGCTCTTCGGCGACTGGATGGTTGCATGCCCTGCAACGTTGGGCACCCCGGAAAAGGGGTTTCCCGCACGAAGAACAGTGATACCGTTCACAGACGGCTCTGGCCCATTCCACGCTCCCTTTTTC
>Ga0164313_10003503_pt1 | contig 13961 bp, 11 predicted proteins | sample GuaBasSedimGuay4_FD_113735 | JGI IMG/M metagenome (GOLD analysis project Ga0164313, IMG submission 113735) | Subseafloor sediment microbial communities from Guaymas Basin, Gulf of California, Mexico - Guay4, Core 4569-4, 0-3 cm | ecosystem: Environmental > Aquatic > Marine > Hydrothermal vents... | reverse complement strand
GGTGACCTGCTGTGGTTCAACGATGACATCGATCCCCAGTTCACAGGACGTGCACAGGACGTGATCAGGTCTGTCTGGGAACGCAAATTGAACAGCAGGTTCGTCCAGGCATCGAGGGATGAGATCGCTGCAGCTATGCCTGGCGTCCTGTTCCCGGAACTTGTTCCTGAGGACATTCAATGGGTCACCAGCCAGTTGGTGTACGACAACACAACAGGTGCGCTTGACCCCGACACAGCTGCCGCCTTCGGATTCTGGACCTCGGAGCCGTACCAGTCTGACACGTCCCGTCTAGGTGTGCTTCGTATCGGATTCGCGGCTATCGATGCCGGGTCGGTACGTTCGGAGATCGTACCGATCCTCGTGCCTGATGGCATCAGCCTCGGCTGGACCGAAGCCGGTTACCGTTACGAACTCTTCTGCCGCTCCTCGGTCAGCGATGACCTCTGCACGGAGGTAGCTGTGTCGACCACTGCCCTGGTCGAACTGTCTTCCTGACTTCGCCCGCTTGGTGCAACGGTCTAGAGTTCGGCCGATGACCGAAGGAAAACACACGATGTTCGACGGTACGAATGAGGTGACCGTTGCAGTCCCTGTAAGTGGCGACGAGAACGTCATGATGCCTGTCATCAGGGCTGTTGTGGTGAACAGTGACGGGTCAGATTCGATCCTTCTTCAAAGGCGCTCGAATCCGGAGGAGGCCGTGTTTGGACTGTACGAACTCCCAGGCGGAAGGTGGAGGGCAGGTGAATCGCCTGATGTCGCGATATCGAGAGAGGTACGCGAGGAGACAGGTGTTCTGCTCTCTTCAGTGTCCGGTATCGAGATCGACACGCTTGACAGTCGGCGGGCGATCGCAACCGTGACGCCGATAGCGGTCGTGGCCGGTGTACGTGGAGCGTTCCCCGCGATCCATGTCGTCGTCGCTGCATCAGGCACAGGTGCACCTGAGTTTGGCGATGGAGAGGCGTTCGACGCACGTTGGTGGCCGACCAGATCTGTACGGATCGAGATGATCGAACGACCAGCGGCCTTCGTCCCCTCAACCCTGGCGGCGCTCAATGCCTACTTTGACTCAATGGAGTCTGAGAGCGGCTGAAATCCGCTCGTATGTTCGTCGGCATCGCTTTCCACTCGCGACTGGGGAAGGACGAGAACCGGGCGTCCGGTTTCGATCATGAGGCGGGCGGACACGCTCTCCCACGCATCGGCGTTGAAGAGTTGCTTCGTAGCACCCACGATGATCACATCGACGTCAAGTTCGGCTGCCGCAGCACTGATCGCTGCTGCGGGGTCGGATCCTTCGAGTACACCGGCATCACAAGGGATACGAGCGGCTTCAAGTGCCTGTCTGATCGGGTCGGTGACGCGATGGCCCCGTTCAGAGAGGTAGGTGGCAACCACCTCGTCGGGGGTTCGTGGTGTGACGGCCTCGCGCAGAGGATGCCACGTGTCGGCGTCGAGACTCTCGAGAAAGTCCCGAGGCACCTCAATGACGGTTGTGACGGTTACGTGTCCTGTGCCACCGATCAGGTGGCGTGCGAAGTCGACAACAGCGCTCGGAGTGAGCGCCCCTGCTGTAGCGACGAGTACGTGCATGAGCTAAGCATAGGAGAGGAGAGAGCACAGACGAAAGAACACAGAGAGGAGACAGAAGAAGGAAAGGAAAGGTCAGAAGCTGCTTAGGGGCCATCGCACAGATAGTTCACAGTTCACAGTCAGAAACCCACTACCTGAGCCGTGATATCGGCTTCATTCGGAAAACGGGGAACGGAAGACGGATAACAGCCGGTCCCTATCCGCGCGGCTGCTTATCTGTGCTCTTGCGTCTGTGTTCTGCCTATCTTTGTTCTGTGATTGGATCGTCTGATCCCTTGAACCGGGGGAAGCCAGCGGCTTTCCACGCCTCATACGCCTCGTTGTTGTCGACGTCACGGTTGCGTTCGGTTGCCACCCTGAGTCGGTAGGCCAGGAAATCGCAGTACGCCTGGTATACGGGCTGATCGGGGAGGTCGACGGAGATCTGGTCGATCAGGGGTTCAAGCACCTGGGATCGCCACTTCATTGTGCCCACCGACCTCCTTGTGGCCGATGTGCTCCCAACTTTCGCTTCGTGGTAGGCGATGTCCGAGAGAATCGAGCGTGCCTGGTTCTCAGATGTATCGATACCTACCACCTGTCTGAGCCTCTCAGAGTGGTACTGCCTGCCTCCGACCTTGACCCGCATCTTCACGTTCACTCCATCATCGACGGGGATCAGGTCGATCGAGTCGACGGCGAACCCGAGCGTGTTGAGCCGATCGATACGATGCCGAATCCTGTAGTGGTCACCGGCGGTGACGATGAGCGACGTTGTCAGTTCGTCCCACAACGCCATGTAACGAGCGGTGATGTCCAAACCGAGGGCCAGATCAGCGTCATCGATGCTCACGCCGTGTTCAGCTGCAATGTCCGCCATTTCACCAGCTACGTTCAATTCCATGATCGCAAGGTCTTCGAGTCGTTGCCCCTTCGATAGCTGGCTGTAGATGGAGGAGGTCTCTGCATCGATCATGACCGCTTCGATCGACGATGCGTCCCATCGATAAAGCGTGTTCGACAGCGAGCAGTCTCCCCAGTAGAAGCCGTGAAGATGTAACTCAACGAGAAGTCCCGCAAACGCATCGAGGAGAGCATCTCTGCGTTGACCGAAGTCATGCCCGGAGACGAGATGGCGATAAGGGAACGCATGCGAGACGTAGGACGTGATCACTGCGCCAGACGACTCGCTGTCCTTATCGATCCAGGGACGTTCAACCAACCCAACAGGTACAGCCACATGCGATGTGATTTCCTCGAGGGTTCCGAGCGTCTCGAACTCGTGTCGAGCGAAACGGATCGGTAGTTCCTTTATCGCATAGACCCCTTGGGAGTAGGCGACGAACACAACGGGATGCCTGTGGATCCCTTCTGGCATCGAAACGAGTCGCGAACTTATCCATTCAGAGATGGGCTTTGACCAATCGAGGTCAACGAAGTCCGGATGGTCCGGCCGCACGCTGATCCTCGGTGTGTTGATCATGGGCTCTCTCGTTCGTTCGTGTCAGCGGCGTGCTCATGTGGGCGCCGCAATTCCTCGAGTCGTATGGTGAGGCTCTTGACCTCATCTGCGTGTTGTTCGGTCAGGAGACGATTGATGGTTCCACTGTATGCGCTTGGGTCCTGGAGGTTCTTGCCTCCGCGCTTCTCTGAATAGCCCTCCGTGATGAGGAGCGCATCGATCTGATCAAGACGCTGTTCGATAGCCTCGATCTCGAGTTCGATCGATCGGGGGTGTCTCCCCACGGTTGTGAGCGAGGCCGCTTCGATTCTCAGTTGGTCGCGCTCTGCCTCGAGTCGCGTTCGCTTCGGATCTGTGGATGAGAGATTCTCGATCCGGTCAGACAGTGAGACGAGTGCTGTGTAGATGTCGTCGATCGTGCGTGCCATCAACGTGTTCCTGTGCTGTGTCGGGTGTTCGGAAGCGTAAAGCCCTTGTAGCCGGGAACGAAACCCTGATCGGTGAGCAACTGAGCGAGCGAGTGGTCTCGAGCGTTCACTCCGTCGATCCGTGCGATGACACAGCGGTGGCGACCGGTTGCGAGTGCCCGGATTCCTTCCACCGCCAGTGTCTTGGTGGCATCGAACAGGGCGATCGATCGACCAGCGGGATCAAGCCACGCGACCGCTATTCCCGAGTTCATCGCAATGGTGGACCCTGCCCTTCGTTGTGGCGCCCCATCGGACGGTGCCCAGGGCAACGAACCACCGTACGGGTTCGCTGGATCTGTGCTGGCCAGCACGACGATATCTGTATCTCCAGAAGTCCGTAGGCGTTCGATGGCTCCTGGCAGTCCGAACTGGGCACCGCCGAGGCCTTCGATGAAGTACCCACGGCGTATCGACCCGACATCCTCGAGCGAAGACAGGACAGGGTAGAGGCCGGAGAAACCACCAGTGATCCCCTCAGCGAGCACACCGTCACGTGTCACAACACCGTAACGATCCAGCAACATGTTCGAGATCGCGAGTCCACGCTCCTCGGGTGTCGGCGAGGTGCGGCGGAGGCTGTCGACAAGGAACCAGCGGCCCTGGGCATGAGGCGGGGACAAGCTCACGCGTGCCGAGCGGGGAGACCGGCGTCCGCGGCGCGAGATGAACGCACGTACAGGGGCGAACGAGTCGTTGGTCACAGCCCCGGCCCAAACGAGATCCCACAGTGCATCGATCACCTCCACCGGGTCACCTCCGATGGCCTGATAGATGTCGGTGAAAAAGGACGCCCCCGTGTCGGTAAGTGCTGCGACGATCTTGTCGTGGGGCGCTTCGGCGGGTCGTTCGTCGGTCGTCTGTCTCGACAGCAATGGAACGGCATCTCTGGAGACCAGCATCAGCTTCCCGTCACGTGAGCCGAGCGGTTCGACGCCGATCCACACGATGTCGCCAGATGCGAGCATCCTGTCGAGTTCGATGGTCGCGTTGTCTGATCTGGCTGGAAGGATCGCGGATTCGAGGTCCGAAGCCGGCATGACGAAACCTCTGAGTTGGTGGATGGCTTCGGCGAACGGAATATGACGGCTGGCGCCGATCCCGTGCCAGCCTGGGAGGAATCCTGCGTATCTGGATGTGTCGACGGCCTCTGCCTGCCCGCGTAGTACGGCAAGGGACCGACGTCGGAGAAGGGTCAGCACCGCAACAGACACCCATTCATGTTCCGTGCCCCCTGGACGGTAGGCACCACTCGCAACCTTGTGCTCCTGCTCGAGCCGGATGAGTACCTCTGATATCACCGGTGCGGAAAGCCCGAGTTCGCCGGAAGCTTCGTTCGCGGTGAACGGACCATGCGTGCGTGCGTAGCGTGACACGACGTCTCCGAGCGGGTCTGCCACCGGTTCGAGAAACTCTGATGCAATGCCTGGTGGAGGCTGGATTCCGATGGTGTCCCTCAGCCTGGCCGCATCCTCTGCTGCGATATACACGATCCCGTCTCGACCGTGGTTGGCGAACACCCTGCCGGACGCTGTGAGATCTTCCAACCATTCGGCAACGCTTTCGGGGTCCGTGCACCGGGCGCAGATTCCGGGCGCGTCAAGCGGCCCAACGTCGCGTAACAGGTCGGCAACGGCGTCGCGTGTTGATACGAGCCTTTCGTCAGATAGGTGCTGCAAGTCGGCCTCGACGGATGCGACAACCTCCTGGTCGAGGAGTTCACGGAATTCGGGCTCGCCGAGCAGGTCAGCGAGGAGTGATCTGTCGAGTGCAAGGACGGCTGCACGTTTCTCAGCGAGAGGAGCATCCCACTCGTACATGAAGGATGCAATGAAGTCGAACATCAAGGACCTGGCAAACGCCGACGGTCGATCGACATCGACTTCTACGAATCGCACGTCTCGTTTCTGTATGTCCGTGAGCAGGTCGACGAGTGAAGGGAGGTCGAAGTGATCCTGAAGGACCTCTCGATAGGTCTCGAGTCTGATCGGGAAGGAGCCGAAGTCCCTCGTGGCATCGAGCAGGTTCGCGGACTTGCGACGCTGGAGCCATAGGGGAGTGCGCGAACCTGGCCTGCGCCGAGGAAGAAGCAGGGCCCTGGCTGCAGCTTCTCTGAAGATCGATGTGAACAACGCAGAATCGGCGACCTCGCTGAGCAGGGTTTCCTCGACATCTGCCGGATCGATGGAGATGGCAGAGAGGTCTGGAGGTGTGTCGGTATCGGGAAATCGGAACAAGATCCCGTCATCTGACCAGATGACATCAACGCTGCGGCCTTGTTCGTTGCGGTAGCGATGCCGTACCGCAAGCGCCCATGGGGCGTGGACCTTCCCGCCGAAGGGGCTGAGGAGCACGACTCGCCAATCACCGATCTCGTCGCGGAACCGCTGAACGACGATGGTCCTGTCGGTTGGCAGAACACCGGTCGCCTCCCTTTCCTCGTCCAGGAAATCTACGAGGTTCCCAGCCGCCCATGGATCGAGTCTGTAGCGATTCATCAGAATCTCTGTCGCTTCGTCATGGCCGAGTGCAGCGATCTCTCGTGTGAAGGCACCTACCGCCCTGCCAAGTTCGAGCGGTCTGCCAGGCGCATCGCCGTGCCAGAAAGGCATCTTCGCCGCTGACGACCCTGGTGCGGGCGTTACCGTGACCCTGTCGTTCGTGATCTCGTTGATGCGCCAGGTCGATGAACCCAGGATGAAGGTGTCGCCTGGCCGAGATTCATAGACCATCTCCTCGTCGAGTTCCCCGACCCTGCCTCCGTCTGGAAGGTTGACGGTGTACAAACCGCGGTCAGGAATCGTGCCCGGGTTGGTGACGGCAAGGATCCTCGCGTTCGAGCGAGCAGTGAGTACACCTGTCGAGCGATCCCAAATGATCCTGGGTTTGAGCTCAGCGAAATCATCGGACGGATACCGTCCAGCCAGCATGTCGAGCGTCGCCGTGAACGCATCGGAGGAGAGGCTTGCATATGGCGCGCTCCGTCTTACGAGGTTGTAGAGCTCATCCACATCCCGATCTTCCATTGCGACCATGGCAACGATGTGCTGTGCGAGCACGTCGAGTGGGTTCTGTGGGATCGTCGTTGCTTCGATTGATGCCGAGTACATTCGGTCTACGACCACGGCGGCCTCGAGTAGGTCTCCCCTGTGCTTTGGGAACACTTTCGCCTTGGATGTTGCACCGACCTGGTGACCGGAGCGTCCCACTCGCTGCAAACCGGTAGCAACCGATGAGGGCGATTCGACGAGCACGACGAGATCGACCGCGGCCATGTCGATTCCCAGTTCCAATGTGGAGGTTGCAACGACGGCGCGTAGTTCGCCCTTCTTCAACTGGTCCTCGATCTCGAGTCGCTGTTCGCGAGATACTGATCCGTGGTGAGCCTTGGCGATCTCAGCATCGGCAAGTCTGTTCAACTCGGCGGCCAACCGCTCCGAGAGACCCCGGCTGTTGACGAACAGGATCGTCGAACGGTGATCGTTGACGAGGTTGACCAGGCGTGGATACATCGCTGGCCAGATAGAGGGAGTTGATGACTCTCCGGCGTCGGCCACACCAACGTCTGGCCGTGTCATATCTGGGACCGGAACCACGATCTCGATGTCGAGGTTTTGGTCGCGTGGTGCATCAACGATGGCAACAGGCCGAGGTGTCCACTGCTCATCTGCTAGGTCGCCGCCCCCAAGGAACTCTGCAATAGCGGAGAGTGGATGCTGCGTTGCTGATAGGCCTATGCGCTGTGGTGGGGTGACGCATATCTCATCAAGACGTTCCAGTGACAGGGCAAGATGTGTGCCCCTCTTCGAGCCCGCTATAGCGTGGATCTCGTCCACGATCACCGTCTCAACGTGTGTCAGGATCTCGCGGACCTGTGACGTGAGCATCAAGTACAGGCTCTCTGGTGTCGTGATCAGGATGTCAGGCGGGTGCCGTTTCATGGCTTGGCGTTCACGCTGTGGTGTGTCTCCGGTGCGCATCGAAACAGAGACGTCCGGGGTGTCGAGTCCGAGCACCTTCGACTCCGCCGTGATCCCTGCTAGTGGTGCTCTCAGATTGCGGTCGATGTCATACGCCAGAGCCTTCATTGGCGACACATAGAGAACACGGCAACGCTCCGTTGGTCGTGGGGGAGGAGCGGTGATCATACGATCGATCGACCAAAGAAAGGCGGCGAGTGTCTTACCAGAACCCGTGGGTGCGTGGATCAAGGTATGGGCGCCGGTGGCGATGGAATCCCACCCTGCCGACTGTGCGGGAGTGGGCTCTGGGAACACCTTGTTGAACCACGAAAGGGTCGCGGGAGAGAAGAGATCGCTGTGTCTTCGTGGGTCTGCAGGCATCCCTGGAGCGTACCCAACCCCTGTGACACGACGAAACTGACAACCCTCGATCAGTGGATGAGGGTTACGTGAACCCTTGCTGGCTCTACCTTTGCGCCAGATTCCTCAAGTTCGACTTGAGGTGGCGCTAAATGACAAAACCGACTTACACACGGATTAGTGGGTAAGACTGCTGGCGCAGTCGATCGCTCGTGAACTCGCTGACAGATGTCAGATCGCTCGCAGGCTCGCTGTCAGATACCAGATACCAGATACCAGATACCAGACACCAGAGAAGAAGTGCACCCCCCATAGAGGTCTGTCTGCGTCTCTACATAGGGTGCCAAACAGACCAGTCGCGAGGTAGTGAAGCGTGGCGACTACCTACGTTTGACGCAGCAGGAGGAGGAGACGGTGTCACGGTTGACTGCGGGGCGTATCAGCGACTGACGTTTGCTCAGTAGGTGGTCGCGATCTCGAGGGCTGATTCGGCGTATTCGCCCACAGCCCGCAGTCCTGTGTCCTCTGCATCCTGGCGTTGCACGACGACACGACACCAGTCCGCAGCCTTGCCCTTGATGACCTGGTCTGTGTCCTCGGGTCCATAACGCCATGCGGAGTAGAACGGGCCCATGACCTCGACGCGGATACCCTGGGGTGGATACTCCAATCCAGCCTGTTCGAACGCGAATGGGAGCGTTCTGTGCCCGAGTGCGGCAATGTGCCGAAGACGAGTGGTATCAGCAAGTGGGTCGACGTATTCCTCGTCGTCCTCTGGCGGCGCAGCGAGTGGAGTGATCCTGTCGAGGATCGCTCCCTTGACATCCAAACCGTGGGCCCATGTTTCCATGAGTCGCACGGCAGCGAACGACTGTGTGCTCATCTCTCCGTGGAGCCAGGGGACCCTATCCGTTGCGAGCATCCGCGAAAGGGCATCAACAACATCAGCTCGACCAAAGCGCCACCACTCGATGATCTCCTGATGACGGCGACCTCGGCCGAGTTCGGCCCCCATATCCGTCCACGCAACAACATCGGTGATGTCCTCTGCCTTGAGGCGTGCCTCGCCTTCGGCGAGCACTTCGGCCGCGAACTCTTCGGTGTGTGCCAAGTGGCTGACGGTGTCCTGAATCGTCCAACCATGCGCAGGAGTAGGTGTCCGCCACTGGCGATCACGAAGTGTCTGAAGGAACTGGTCGAGTTGTTGCTGTTCGGCAACGAGGTCTGAGAGAATCGCCCGCATGAGGTAATTCTACCCCAGTCGGGGAATCACGAAGAGGAACACGTTCTCAGGCGGATTCGTTCAGGCGGTCGATGAGCACACGGAGCCTTCCATAGCTTCGCCGGTTGAAATGGAACATGAGGCGGGGAAGATCCACGTTGTCGTCGGAGTCGATTTCGGCCTGCGTCGCGTCGATCCTGATAATCGAACCCGAATCGATGATGTCAGCGAACTCGATGTTCAGGTCTGCGATGAGCTCATCCGGGACCTCTGATGTGAGTCGGAGAACAAGGCGATTGTCCACGTATCGTTGTGAGTGGTAGACAGAGAAGAAGCGTGTGATGTGCTCGATTGCCTCGTCGACGTCTGTCGTCACAAGGTAGAGGTTCATGTCATCAGGAGAGATCATTCCCTGGTCGGCCAATGCCCGGCATAGGTGCTCCCATGCCTGCCAATAGCCGGTGCCTGGGGCGTCGATCATGACGATCGGGTGAAGGTCTGACTTCCCCGTTTGGACCAACGTGAGGAGTTCAAATGCCTCGTCCATGGTTCCGAAGCCTCCAGGGAACAGAGCAAAGGCGTCGGACTCCTTGACAAACTGCACCTTCCGGGTGAAGAAGTACTTGAAGTTGATGACCTGACCCGGCGAGAGGTACTCGTTGGCACCGCTCTCGAACGGAAGTCGGATGTTGACCCCGAAACCGGCGTCGATGCCTGCACCCTTGTTCGCGGCCTCCATGATTCCAGGTCCCGCACCGGTGATAACCATGTATCCATGGACCCCTGAGATCTTACGTGCGAACTCCTCGGCGAGTATGTAGTTGGGATCATCGGGAGACGTTCTTGCGGATCCGTAAACGGCGACCTTCTTCGTGTCCTTGTAGGGACCGAATACGAGCGATGAGTACCGCAACTCCTTGAGAGCAGTGTTCATCATCTTGATGTCCCCGCGCCCTGTCTCGTCCTTGATCAGTTTCAACGCCGTGACGATGATCTCGCGTACAAGGTCTGCATCCATGGAAAGGCCGTGTTTGGTCGCCACGACGTCGGCGACCAGTTGATCGATCTTCGCGTCGATCTGTTCATTGTTCATGCCGTAAGCCATGGCAGGAAGGTAGCCATCAGCCATCGGTTGTCTGACTTCTATAGGTTTCAGTATTCTTCGATCAGGTTGGGAGAGAACATGGATCGTCAGACATTCAATGGACGAGCGGACCTGAACGAGATGCGCCAGATCGTCATGGAGCGCGCTCGTGTGATGGGGCCATGCACGAATCTCCACCCAGGAGACATCGCCCACCGTATCTACAGCGGCTCTCGGAGGCAGAATCTCGATGAAGTTGTTCCCGTCTATGTTGATGGTGACGGTGTTGCTGGTTTCGGGATCATCTGGCCTCAGGACAGAGCGTTCGATGTTGTGACACGGGTTGGATTGGACTCTCACGCAGTTGCGAATGTGGTCGAGGATCTTGTGGCGATCGCTGGCGAGGGGTCGGGAGTGGAAACGGATGTGATCGGCGACGATCCTGAGATGACTGACATCCTCACCACGCTCGGGTTCACACCTGGTGCTGGTGAGTATGTCGTCACCCAGGCTCGCCTCGATGTCCCTATCCCGCCTGAACCGATCGACTTCGTGATTCGATCTGCAACCTACGGCGACGCAGAGCAGTTGGCGCTTGTCCACAGCGGTGCATTCGCAAGTGGCTGGTCCCAGGCCAACTACGCGGACAGGATGTACAAGCCGGGGTACGACCCTGGCAACGAGATCGTGGCGGTGGATGCGCACGGTACGTTCATGGGCTTCACGATCACGTGGTACGACGAGTTGAACGGTGTTGGGCATTTCGAACCCGTCGGAGTACACAGGGACTTCCACCGGCAAGGCGTGGGTTCAGCGCTGCTGAGAGCAGGCATGGCCAGGATGCGGGATGCCGGTATGGCATCTGCAACCGTCTGGCATGGGTCCGCTGAGGATCGAGCAGTTGCCTTCTACGAGTCGAACGGCTTCACTCCGGTCAACCCCGTGACGCGGTGGCAACGCGGTCAACCGAGCGGTATTTCCATACAGTGAGCCGGTGGTGCCAGGAGAACCGAGAGTGTGGCGATGCCCCGGACGCGCAGAAGGGATGGCCGGTGAGCCATCCCCCCTGACACAGGTGTTGTCTATTCGATCAGCTACCGGGGCCCAGGAGCGGGCACAGGAAGGTCTCTCCCGGTTCCATCTCGCCGTTCCCATTCATATCGAGCCACCAGCGACCGCCGACGTAGCCCTGGTCTCCGGGACCGTATGCGGTCGTGAGATTGCCGTCAACAACGAACAATTCCTGGAAAGGTCCGTGTGCTGGCAGCTGTGCCGTCACGATCGAGTCGTAGGTCAGCCCAGTGCCTTCAACGGTGACGGTGAGGCCGGACCCCGGTCGCCCGTTGCTATCTCCAGATTTCCCGTTCGACGCCAAGGCAGGAATCGCCATGACGACTGTCAGTAGTCCGATCACCAAAGCGGTGAGGATTGTCTTTCTCATCGTGTCTCCCATCGTTGCGACACCGCGTGTTCGATGTCAGAACGAAGCATGGCGTTCGTATCTGAATGGCATAGGAACAGGGTGTGAACGAATGGTGAACATGTTGGAAAATTCGAAGCCCCCTCTGGAGCCGTCCCCTCGGCCCTTCTCCCCCGACTCCGTCAAGGGAGAAGAAGAACTAAGGAGAGTTGGCGCTCGGTCACCTCCGCTACTGCGTGGTGGAGGAAACAGAAGGAATCTCTCTCCCGGCCTCCGGGGGAGATGTCGAGGTACGAGAAAGAGGGGGTTCTTAGTCCCGGAAGTTGATGTATTGGAGGGGGAGTCGGAAGTCGAGTGCCTTCACTTCGACGATGACGGCTTGAAGGTCATCGCGCTTCTTACCCGAAACCCTGACCTGATCGCCCTGGATCGCGACCTGGACCTTGAGCTTCATGCCTTTGATGTCCTTGACGAGTTCCTTGGCTGCATCCTGGGCGATGCCCTCGTTGAGGGTGAACGTCGTCTTGTACCGACCGCCACCGATCTGTTGTGGTTCTCCACCAGAGATCGACTTGAGGGAAACGTTGCGGCGTACGAGTTTCCCTTTGAGAACGTCGACCGCAGCATCAAGCCTGCCGTCCGATGCACTCTCGAGGGTGATTCCGTCTTCGGTGAGACTGATAGATGTATCTGTGCCCTTGAAGTCGTACCGGTTCACGATCTCTCGCGAAGCCTGGTCCACGGCGTTGCGGACCTCTTGCATGTCTACCTGGGAAACGATGTCAAATGATGCCATACCAACAGCTTACAGACTCCAGATGCCAGACATCGGAAAGCCCGGCACTCTGCTCTCGCACATTCCTCGATGTGATCTCCGGTCTCAGTCAGAGAAGGGGTTTCCCTCGGGTCCGCGGCGTACAACGGCGGACCAGACGGTCTCGTAGTGGTCACGGTCGAACGGGTCGATGTGAGGAAGGACGAACTCCTCCCAGGCTGAGCGCATCGGATCGTTCGTATGTGCGTACATCCGCAGACCTGCGGGATATCGGTCGAGCACGGTGCGCAGCGACATTGGTGTCTCAACCCTGGTGCGAGAATCACCCGATGTGAACGAAGTGTTTATCTCCACGGCCAGCTTTGTTAGGAGCGTCATCACCCCGGGATCCAGACCGGGGTGTCTGCGAGCGAGCATCAGGACAAGGTCCTCCTCGCCAGGGAACGACTTCTCCCAGATGATCCAGCGATCGGCGAACGCCTTGTTCAGCGTCTGTGTACCTGCATAGTCTCGAAGGTCTGTCGGGTTCAACGTTCCGAAGATGCGCACGTCGTCACGGAGTCGCACCATTTCACCGGTCGGCAGTTCAAGTGCCTGGTGGCGGTCGAGTAGTCCGTGTAGTGCGAACAGCGTCTCGGCACCCGCAGCGTTCAACTCTGAGAGGTTGACAATCGCAGGACCGCGCAGTGCCCTGGTGATGTCTCCATCCTCCCAACGGCTCTCCGTTCCGCCCATACCGTCGCCATGGAGCTTTATGGATCCGATGAGCGTGATGTCACGTACCTCACCGGTGAGGGGTATGCGGTAGTAGGGCGTTGCGAGTTTGGCCGCGAACTGTTCGAGGTCATGGTCCTTCCCTGTACCCATGTGGCCCCTGAGAGCAAGGTGGAGCGGCGCATCGGTGAAATGCAACCTCCGGATCTCCTCGAGTCGTGCCAGTTTGAACAGCATGCCGAGGTCGACGTAGTACGGGTCTGGCGTCGGGATGTGGTCGCGTCTGATCTCAGCGTCTGGCAAGCTGTCATCGATCTGTGCGTAGGGAAGAACGACGTCTGGCCCAATGCCTGTGGGATCGGTGAACGTGATCGAGTCTGCCATGAGTTTCTCCTAGCTGGCGAATGTTTCAACGAACTGGTCGCCAGCGTGTACCCACCAGGCGTCCGTTTCGGATTGTGTGATCGTTCTCAAGAGTGTCGACCGGACACCATCGACCATTGCAGAGGCGAGGTCGAGAGGTCGTTCAACGACCTCAGCCCGGGAGTAGGCGTTGCGAACGGTGTCGTCCCCGATGCCGATGCCGAGCACAGTCGTCCCCCCACGTTCAACGCTCGCAACGGTCTCTGCGAGAGCAGCCACCGAGCCACGTGTCATGCCGTCGGCGAGCACCACCAGGATCCTGTGGGTTGCTCTTTGGGAGTTCAACCGTTCTGCAGCATGAGCAACATTGAATTCGTCGACGTTGGCTGCCTTGTCGAACATCGACACGGGAGGGGAGGACTCCGGTGTACGCCTGGCCTGGCTTGCGGCGTCACGTGGGGCAGCAGCGGTATAGAACAACCCGGCAAGCACGTCCTCGGACGACCGCCAGCGGTCGTTGAACCCTTTGACGAGATAGTGATTGACGGTCCGGG
>Ga0164313_10003502_pt1 | contig 13962 bp, 13 predicted proteins | sample GuaBasSedimGuay4_FD_113735 | JGI IMG/M metagenome (GOLD analysis project Ga0164313, IMG submission 113735) | Subseafloor sediment microbial communities from Guaymas Basin, Gulf of California, Mexico - Guay4, Core 4569-4, 0-3 cm | ecosystem: Environmental > Aquatic > Marine > Hydrothermal vents... | reverse complement strand
ATATTCCAGCTTTATTGGAAGCCTATAAATTAATTAAAAATTTACCCGCTGGTCATTGGAAAGCAATTAAGATTGAAGAAATAAAGAGTCTAATTATAGATTGCGCTGGGTTGTATCTTGAAGCTGTAGCGGATGTTCAGAGTGTTTCTCCTAATGGAGATGTGACGGTTACAATAGAAGCTATAAATAGATCTAATGCCACTATTGAATTGGGCTCAGTAAGGTCTTCTATTATTTCATTTCCATCAACTTTTGTTGCCACACCTTTAATTGAAAATAAAAAATATAATTTAAAAAGCACCGAACAAACATTTAGTGGTTCAAATTTTAGTACTCCTTATTGGCTGAAAGAAACTGGAAGTTTAGGAATGTATCAGGTAAGTAATAAAGAACTTATTGGAAAACCTGAAGTGACCAATCAGTTTCCCGTGACCTTTAACTTCACTATCAATGGAATTGGTTTTAATATCATTAAAAATATTGTTTACAAGTTTAATGATCCGGTAAAAGGGGAAGTGTACAGGCCTTTTGAAATTCTTCCTGAAGTTAGTTCGAGCATACCTGAAAAAGTAATCATTTTTTCCACGATTAAATCCAGAGAAATTCCTGTAATAATCCGAGCAGGAAAAGATAGTATTTCAGGAATTGTTTCCCTTAAACACCCTAAAGGGTGGACCATCTCTCCTGAAAGTCAATCCTTTAAATTAGACAGTAAAGGTGAAAGTCTAACAGTAATATTTACCGTACAGCCTCCAAAAAAACAAAGTGAAGGGATGCTAAAACCCATTGTTCAAATTGGAGATAAAGAATACGACAAAGAGCTTATTGAAATAAACTACGATTACATCCCTTTCCAGAATGTTTTATTGCCTTCAAAAGCGAAGATTGTTCATATTAGCCTTCAGAAAAAAGGGCAGCATATTGGTTACTTAAAAGGAGCTGGAGATGCTATTCCTGAAAGCCTGAAACAAATTGGTTATTCGGTTACAACGATCAGTCCTTCAGAGCTTACAAAAGCTAATTTAGAACAATACGATGCCATTGTAGTAGGAATCAGAGCTTATAATACGGTTCCTGAATTAGCTTTCAAACAGAAAGAATTAAATCATTATGTAGAACAAGGAGGAACACTAATTCTTCAGTACAATACCAATCATCGTTTAGTTACCAAAGAGCTAGCTCCTTATCCATTGACCCTGTCCAGAGATCGGGTAACAGATGAGTTTTCAGAAGTTCAAATTCTAGCTCCCAAGCACACTGTTTTAAACAGTCCGAATAAGATCACTTCATCAGATTTTGAAGGTTGGGTACAAGAAAGAGGGCTTTATTTTCCAGATACTTGGGCGGAAGAGTTTACAGCAATTTTGGGAATGAACGATAAAAATTACCCGCAAACTAAAGGCTCCTTATTAGTAGCTCAATACGGAAAAGGATATTATATTTATACTGGATTAAGTTTTTTTAGAGAATTACCAGCAGGAGTCTCTGGGGCTTACCGATTATTCGCAAATTTAATATCTATTGGAAAGGAATAAATTTATTTTAAAGATACTCGCTTAAACCTATAATGATATGGAAGAAGAAAAAGTGAAATTCACATGGAAACAGAGCTATACCTGGATGCTGCTAGTGAATACTATATACATTGTTTTGTTTTATTTTTTAATGAATAGCTACTCTTAGTATGGTATTATCACTTATTGATTGGGTCATTTTGGGAGGGACGCTTATATTTATTGTACTATATGGCACCTACAAAACCAGAGGAAATAAAAATGTAACCGACTACTTAAAAGGAGGATCAGATTCTAACTGGTGGACCATCGGGCTCAGTGTCATGGCTACTCAGGCAAGTGCAATAACTTTTTTATCCACTCCCGGTCAGGCATTCCATGACGGTATGGGTTTTGTGCAATTTTACTTTGGACTTCCCATCGCAATGGTTGTGATTTGTTTGGTTTTTATACCCATCTATCATAAGCTGAAAGTATTTACTGCATACGAGTATTTGGAAAGCAGGTTTGACCTTAAAACAAGAACACTAACAGCGATCCTATTCTTAATACAAAGGGGTTTGGCTGCTGGTATTACCATATTTGCACCTTCCATTATACTCTCCGCAGTTTTGGGTTGGGACCTAATTACTTTAAATATTATTATTGGTCTACTGGTAGTAATTTATACGGTAAGTGGTGGCACCAAAGCGGTAAGCATTACTCAGAAACAACAAATGGGAGTGATCTTCGCAGGGATGCTTATTTCCTTTTTAATTATTCTGAATTTCCTTCCATTGGATATTTCATTTTCTAAAGCCTTGGACATAGCAGGTGCTAATGGGAAAATGGATATTTTGGATTTCTCATTTGATTTTGAAAACAGGTATACATTTTGGAGTGGCATCATTGGTGGAACCTTTTTAGCACTCTCCTATTTTGGTACGGATCAAAGTCAGGTGCAACGCTATCTATCAGGTAAATCAGTTCGAGAGAGTCAGATGGGATTAATAATGAATGGAATGCTAAAGATCCCTATGCAGTTCTTTATTTTATTGGTTGGGGTTATGGTATTTGTTTTTTATCAGTTTAATAGTTCCCCGTTAAATTTTAATCCGTCGGCCATCCAAGATCTTCAAAATTCGGAATATGCAGCAGATTATCAGGAATTAGCATCAAAAAAAGAAACTTTGGAATTTGAACTCAAGACGAAACAAATTACTTATGCTCAAACGGATGACCCAACTAAAAGAGAGACTTTATTAAATGAGATTAATGTTTTAAATGCTTCAGAAAAAAGTCTTCGAAAGCAGACAAAAGAATTGATTAATCAGGCAAATCCAAACGCTGAAACCAACGATAAGGATTATGTATTTATTCATTTTATACTGAATAACCTTCCAAGAGGCTTGATAGGATTATTACTAGCAGTGATATTAAGTGCAGCTATGTCCTCTACTGCATCTGAGTTAAATGCCTTGGGCACTACTACTGCAATTGACTTATACAAGCGGAATGTTCCTATAAAAAGCGATAAGCATTATGTAAATGCCTCCAAGTGGTTTACAATATTATGGGGTGGCATTGCTATATCTGTTGCCTGTGTAGCTAACTTATTTGATAATTTAATTCAGTTGGTAAATATTATCGGATCCATTTTTTACGGAAATGTATTGGGTGTATTCTTACTTGCCTTTTTTATACACTATGTAAAAGGTAAAGCTGTTTTTTGGGCGGCAATTATCACTCAGATCATCATTATATATATCTGGTATATTGACCTGATGCCTTATTTATGGTTAAATTTGGTTGGTTGTGCGATAGTTATTGGTATAGCAGTAATCTTGCAGACTTTCCTTTCAGGTAAAGAAAAATAACTGTTTCTGTATTTTAACCTATTTATAGAATATCACTATGTTTATTGATGATATAACAAGTTGGCAAGTATTTTGGACGAACCGCAGAACTAACAAAGAAATTATAACTCAAGAAAAAAATGAAAACAAATAAAATTTTTAAAACATTATTGATATGGTTACCTTCAGTAATATTAATATTGTTTTTTATCCCAAACGCTTTAAATAAAATACTTCACTCCAATCAAATGGACAAAATTGTTACAAATAGCACTGTAATTATTGCTACCGGTATATTTCTCTTGATAGCGACAGCTCTGTTCTTGTATAACAAAACCATACTTATCGGAACCAGTCTTTTAGCTTTATATATGACTTTTATACTATTTATTCATATGTACAAAGGGAAACCTCATGAAGTAGCAATTCTAATAGTTATAGCTACGATATTCGCTTCGTATATTAGAAAACCACAATTGTTTCATCAGAAAAAAAATAATTAAAGGCTGCCCAATATTAAAACCTATCATCCTCTTTAATAAATGTTAAATAATACATCTTGTAGTACCCCTAGATTGTTATAAGTCATAAAAAAAGCTCCAGTCCCCCGAAGCTTTTTCTGTATTGATAAATGGAATCTTTTATTTTGTAATTTCTCCTTTTCCTTTCCAAAAATTAATGGATTTGGTATTCAAAGAAACATAATGACTATTTCCTGCTTCTTCAGCAAGTTTCAGAGATTTTTTTGCAGCTTTAATGGCTCCTTTTTTATCACCTGATTTAGCATAGATTAATGATTGTTGTCTATAATACCAGAATGCTGGATCTTCCCTCATTTCAACAGCTTTATCGATCCAGTTCTTAGCTTTTTCGATATCCTTCCCTGCATCTAAATAATAAACAGCAGATGCATAATAATCATTAGCAGATGGGCCACCCATTACTTTTTCAATTCCTTTTGTAACGAGTTTATCTGTAATAAACTTCATAGGAACTGCCACATAGGTTTTTTCCCAAAGGAGTCCCAGATTTGCAGAATCTATGGTAACATCATCAATAGACATCGTAAAAGATTGAATAGTTTCTCCCATAGGATAAACCTCTGCTGTTACTGTTGCAACAACTTTACTATCATCCCATTCTTCAGGGTTTCCCCAATTTGAAGAATCGCTATAAAAATAAATCTCCCAAGATTGTGGGTTTGGTTTTGTGTAAACTGCATAAGTTCCAGCTTTTACTTCAACTCCACCAATTAAAACAGCATCGCTAAAAGTGATCTTTGTATTTTCATTGGCTCCAGTTCTCCAAACTTCATTATAGGGAACTAATTCTCCAAAAATAGTTCTACCTCTCATAGAAGGTCTTGAATATTCTAAAGTAACATCAGTTAGTCCTACTGTTTGTGTTAGGCTTTGGGACGGGCTTGGTCGTGGTGTTTTAATTTGTGCATTCACATTAAATGATAAGGTAAGCACTAAAACTGACAGCATAAAATTTTTCATATGATTCGTGTTTTTATTTATTAGTTTACACAAATTTACTCTAAAAAGTTAACAAAAACAGTACTAAAAATATAGTTTTCTGCTACTTTTGCGTAAAGCTGAAACTTCATATTAATATTATTTCAGTTTATTTAAATGACAAGACCAAAAAAACTAAATTTTCTTGACCGGTATTTAACACTATGGATTTTTACTGCCATGGCATTAGGTGTTGGTATTGGCTTTTTATTTCCTAAGTTCCCCAATATTATCAATTCATTCAATAGCGGCACTACAAATATTCCCATTGCCATTGGATTGATATTGATGATGTATCCCCCTTTGGCAAAAGTAAACTACTCCTTATTGCCTAAAGTATTTAAGAATATTAAGATCCTTTCTATCTCTATATTTTTGAATTGGATTGTAGGTCCAATATTAATGTTCTTTTTGGCAATTACATTTTTAAGAGACTATCCGGAGTATATGGTAGGCCTGATCTTAATAGGGCTTGCCCGTTGCATAGCTATGGTACTGGTCTGGAATGATCTTGCTGATGGAAGCAAAGAATATGGTGCTGGCTTAGTAGCTATAAATAGTATTTTTCAAATTTTTGCTTATAGTTTTTATGCCTGGATATTTATCACCATACTCCCACCCTATTTTGGATTTGAAGGTGCTATTGTAGATATCTCTATCGCTACCATTGCCGAAAGTGTTGCAATTTATTTAGGCATTCCTTTTGCAATGGGGTTTTTAAGTAGACTGATATTAGTAAAAATCAAAAACGAAGAATGGTATAATAAAAAATTTATTCCTACTATTTCACCATTAACATTGATAGCACTATTATTTACAATCGTTGTTATGTTCTCTTTGAAAGGTGAATTGATAGTTGAAATTCCAATGGACGTGCTGCTTATTGCAATACCATTATTGATTTACTTTACATTGATGTTTCTAATATCTTTCTTTTTGAGTAAAGCAATGGGAGCAGATTATAAAACAAATGCATCCATTTCATTTACGGCAGCAGGCAATAATTTTGAATTGGCCATCGCAGTTGCTATAGCGGTATTTGGTTTAAATTCAGGTCAGGCATTTGCTGGTGTAATTGGTCCTTTAGTTGAAGTACCTGCACTAATTTTATTGGTGCGTGTTGCATTTTGGCTGAGGAAAAAATATTATACTACATCGAATTAGCTTCTAATTTAATTTATTGTAAGATTATTCTCCATAACGTGCAGTTTATCGTTTTTTTATATATATTTATCGATATTTTATTTGTTTACTTAATTATTGTCCCAAAACATGAACGATGGAAAACAATAAAAATACCTTTGAAAACAATGAAATAACGGTAACTTTTGCTCCCAGAAAATGCATCCATGCAGACAAGTGTGCAAAAGGTCTTTCAGATGTTTTTAGAACTACAGTGTTACCCTGGATCAATTTAGATGCTGCAACTACCGAAAAAATAATTTCGCAAATTAAGAAGTGTCCTTCGGGAGCTTTAGAATATTGCTATAAACAAATTGAAATTCCTGTTTTATAATTATTAACAGGTGTTTTATTATAATTTAATCATTTTGCTTGGTTAAATAATTAAATGCTTCAATACATGATAAAAAAATTACTACTACTCTCTCTGTTCATAATAACTTCGGCTACTCTTTTAGCACAAGACAATTCTTTAGAGAATCAATTTACTGAGGTTATCAATAAATCCAATAGCTACAAAGAATTCAAAGTTATTGAAAAGGTGAAAATCAATTCATTAAAGTCAAGTGTTTTAGATTCTGTTTCATCCATGAATCAAAATATTAAATCAATTTCAGAAGAAAATGGTCAACAAAAAAGTACGATCATAAAACTTAGAAATGATTTAAACACTTCCCAAAATAACTTATCTGAATCTAAAGAAAATGAAGATGCTATTAAGGTTTTAGGTATTATAACTAAAAAATCAACTTATAATATTATCAACTTCTCTATTATAGCTGTTTTACTTCTTACCATATTCATTTTAGTCTATAAATTTAATAATAGCAATAGGGTAACTAAAATGACGACTACTAATTTAAAGGAAAATGAAGAAGAATTTGAGGGTTTCAGGCAACGATCTCTTGAACGCGAACAAAAATTAAGGAGAAAGCTTCAGGATGAAGTTAATAAAAACAAAGATTCTAAATAATCCGACATACATTAATGTCTGGTAATCTTCGCTCCAATAGCTCGTAATCGTTCATCTATATTTTCATAGCCCCGATCTATTTGCTCTATATTATGAATAATACTGGTGCCTTTAGCAGATAAGGCAGCTATCAATAATGAGATTCCAGCACGAATATCGGGAGAGACCATCGTTGTGGCCTTTAATGCGTATTCAAAATTATGACCTATAACAGTAGCTCGGTGCGGGTCGCATAAAATTATTTTTGCGCCCATGTCTATTAATTTATCTACAAAGAACAAACGGCTTTCGAACATTTTTTGATGGATTAAAACAGATCCTTTTGCCTGGGTACAAATTACCAAAACAACACTGAGTAAATCTGGTGTAAAGCCAGGCCAAGTGGAATCGGATACAGTTAAAATTGATCCATCGATATAGCCTTGTATTTCATAACTTTCCTGTGAAGGAATAAAGATGTCATCGCCTCTTCTTTCGAGTTGTATACCTAACTTTTTAAAAGTATCTGGAATAAGACCAAGATTCTCCCAACTTACATCCTTAATAGTTATTTCACTTCTGGTCATTGCAGCCAATCCAATCCAACTTCCAATTTCAATCATATCTGGCAAAACCCTATGTGTACACCCACTAAGGCTTTCTACACCTTCAACAGTTAATAAATTTGAACCAACACCTTTTATGTTAGCTCCCATAGAATTGAGCATCTTGCACAGCTGCTGCAAATAAGGCTCACATGCTGCATTATATATTGTTGTACTTCCCTTAGCCAGAACTGCTGCCATAACAATGTTTGCTGTCCCTGTAACAGAAGCCTGATCCAATAACATATAGGTTCCTGTTAGACCATTTGGTGCTTCTACCCCATAAAAACTTTCCTCTTCATTATAGCGAAAATTTGCACCAAGTTTAATAAACCCTTCAAAGTGAGTATCCAATCTCCTCCTGCCTATTTTATCTCCTCCGGGGCGAGGAATATACCCTTTTCCAAATCTACTTAATAGAGGGCCTACAATCATAATAGAGCCTCTTAGCGAGCCTCCTTCTTCTTTAAATTTATCAGATTCAAGATATTTTAAATCAAGTTCATCAGCTTTAAATGAATAAACTCCTTTGTCTAATTTTTTAACTTTAACACCTAAGTTTCCGAGAATTTCTATGAGTTTATTTACGTCTCGGATATCGGGAATATTTTCAATGATTACTTCTTCAGCGGTCATTAAAACAGCACATAAAATTTGCAATGTTTCATTCTTGGCACCCTGAGGAATAATCTCTCCTTTTAACTTATATCCACCTTCAATTTGAAATGTTCCCATAATATAATTTAGATTTAGACACAATTAAACATAGCTTTCTAAGACTTAAAAAACTCCATAGAAGTCTATTACAAAGGTGATGATAAATCAGCCAATGTATCCTATTTTAACTAAAATAATAGTATAATATTGTATGTAAAATTAGTAGCGTTTTCTGCTTCTATTTTTATTTGTCTTGAAGTTTTTGTAGTTTTTCTTGTTGCTATAACTTTTTTTATTCTTCAGTAATAATGAAGAGTCAAGAAGTTTTTCTTCACTTTTTTTAAGGTCAATTTTTCCGTCAGAAAGTTCGAATAAATGATTAAAGATCACATAGTCTTCAACAGTATCTTTATTCCAATTCAGGAAACATTTCTTCATATGATTTGCGATGGTCATCACCAAACCTTCTTTCATATCGCCATCTTCCCATGTGTTAGCCACATCGATCATTCGCTTGATATTATTTCCGTAAAATCGATATTTTGGGAAATTCTGAGGGTAATCCAAATGATCAGGATTATCATCTAATTCTTCTTTAATAGGTTTCCCATAAGGAGATTCTACATCGAGTTTAAAGTCAGAGATAATAAATAATTGATCCCAAAGTTTATGCTGAAAATCTGGAACATCACGTAAATGTGGGTTTAAATTCCCCATCACTGCAATAATGCTATTAGCAATTTTACTGCGTTCTTCTTTGTCCTCAGTAGCAATGGCATGATCTACCATTTTTTGAATATGTCTCCCATATTCAGGAATAATGAGCTTAGGTCGCTCCGAGTTGTATTCAATTTCGTATATCAAAATAATATGGATAATGTTGTGGTCTTTAAAAGGACCTCCAACGATTTTTAATTAAGAAGTATTTTTTAATAGGCCTGCAAATTACTAATTTTATAAAGAAATAACTCCCTCTACTTTAGAAACTTCAATATATTTTTCTACAACAGCATCTGGTGACTCCATCGTTACTTTCACAGATACACTTATATAGGTCCCTTTTGAAGATTCTCTAGTACTAATATTTGCATTGGTTTTATCGAAAACTGATTCTATCACTGCCAATTTCTCTAGGCTTGATGGAATTATAAATTTATACAGATAGATCGACGGCCATGTTGTTTGGTCATGAAGCTGTTTTTTTAGCTTATTATAAAAGGCTGTCGTTTTATTATCTGTTTTCATTTTCAACAATTATTATTTACAAATATAGGGTTTCAGTATCGATATTTATTTACGTTCTTTGTATATTATCATCTTATTTATGCCGAAAAAAATTGTTATTACCGGTGGACCCGGATCTGGAAAAACGACTTTAATTTCTTTTTTAAAAGAACAGGGACATCAATGTATGCCTGAAATTTCAAGGGAGGTTACTCTTGAAGCAAAAAAGCAGGGTATAGACCAATTATTTTTGAATGATCCAATTCTCTTCAGTGAAAAATTATTAGAGGGTAGAGAAAAACAATTTTGTGATACAGAAAATCTAAAAAAAACTTTTTTATTTTTTGATCGTGGATTACCGGATATAACTGCCTATATGGACTATAGTAATACGCAGTATCCAAATCATTTTTTCGAAGTGTGCAATACCAACAGGTATGATCATATTTTTTTATTACCCCCTTGGAAAGAGATATACAAACAAGACAATGTGCGTTATGAAACTTTCAATGAGGCCTTAGAAATTCACACCTATTTGTTAAGAGGATATGAAAAATATGGCTATCGTGTAATTGAAGTCCCTTTTGGAAGTTTAGAAAGTAGAATGAAATACATTTTTAATCAGTTAAGTGATTTATAATTGAATAAACCAATTCAAATTCTTGAAAAGTATTGGGGCTTTACTCAGTTTCTGCCCATGCAGGAAGAAATAATATCATCCATTTTAGATGGAAGAGATACGATTGCTTTACTACCTACTGGAGGTGGGAAATCAGTTTGCTTTCAAATACCTGCTTTAGTACAAGATGGAATCTGCATTGTTGTATCCCCTTTGGTTGCATTAATGACCGATCAGGTAGGCACACTTAAACGTAAAGATATTAAGGCCTTGGCCATAACAGGAGGTATTTCCTATCGGGAATTAAACATCCTGCTAGATAATGCAACCTATGGCAATTATAAGTTTTTATACCTTTCACCTGAGCGTCTAAAACAAGAACTGGTACAAAATGCCATTCGGGAAATGAATGTTAATCTTTTTGCTATAGATGAAGCTCATTGTATTTCGCAATGGGGAAACGATTTTAGACCCGCTTATAAAAATGTAAATATATTAAGGACTTTACACCCCTTGGTGCCCTTTATTGCCTTAACAGCTTCAGCGACTCCTGAAGTATTAGAGGATACACTTCTTCAATTAAATCTTGAAAAACCAGCTATACATAAAAGTTCTTTTGTTCGGAAAAACCTATCCTACCAAGTTTTTCAGGAAGATGATAAAATGTATAGAATTGAGCAGTTGTTGAAAAACAGTACAGGTTCAGCTATTGTATATGTTAGAAGTAGAAAACAAACTGTAACAATTAGTGATCAATTAAATAGCTTAGGGATAACAAGCAGTTTTTATCATGGTGGAATTTCTCCTGAAGAAAAACGAATTCGATTAGACGATTGGTTACAGGAAAAAAAGGCGGTCATGGTTGCCACCAATGCTTTTGGTATGGGAATTGACCATCCAAATGTCCGATTTGTATTTCATATCCAGCTACCAGAGAGTTTAGAGAGTTACTTTCAAGAAGCGGGACGAGCTGGGCGAGATGGTCATTTAGCACGTGCAATTATTTTATATAATGAATACGATAAAGTATTGGTAAAAAAGCAATTCATTGAATCCAGGCCAAGCACTAAAGATTTAAAAAAACTATATCGGACCTTGAGTAATTATTTTCAAATTTCATACGGTGAAGGTGAATTTACAAATCACAGCTTCAGTTTTACCGATTTTTGCAAGACCTATTCTTTAAATTCCCTTTTCACATACAATGGTTTAAATACCTTGGACAGGTTGGGAATCATTCAGCTTTCCAAGCAATTTGGAAGAAAGTCAGTTCTCAAATTTATCATTAGTTCAGAAAGAATTCTCGACTATTTTGAAAAGGATCTCTCCATTTCAATTATTGGAAAAACAATACTCCGTCTGTACGGGGGAATTTTTGAATCTTCAACAGCGATCAATTTAGAGTTAATAGCCTCTAAAACAGGACAGGAAATTTCAAAAATAATCACTGCATTGAAGAAAATGGAGCGTGATCAATTAATTGAACTAAGGTTATATGAAACAGACTCATCCATAACTTTTATAGTCCCAAGAGAAGATGATAAGACGATTAATATGGTCGCTAAGGAATTAAAAAGGCGGAACCAAAAGAAGGTCAATGAAGTAACAGCTATTTTAAAATATATTGAAAATTCTAAGCTTTGCAGAAGCCTTCAGTTGGTTCAGTATTTTGGTGAGTTTACAGCTGAACCCTGTGGGATATGCTCGGTATGTGCTGCTCAACAGAAGAGCCCCAGTAAAAAGGAGGCCATTCTTATTTCAGAAAAAATAATGCATTTATTAGAAGAAAGTGAATTAAATTCTCGAGAGATTTCAGAAAAACTTATTTTTACCGAATCAAAGGTATTAGTTGTTTTGCGTCTTTTACAGGATTCAAACAAGATAAAGATGAACACTAAAAATCAATACTACTTAAACTAATGAGAGACTTGCGAATTATATTTATGGGAACACCTGAGTTTGCCGTTGGAATTTTAAAAAAAATGGTGGCTGATAAAAGTAATATAGTAGCAGTTATTACATCGCCTGACAAGCCAGCTGGGAGAGGTCGTAAATTAAGAGAATCTGCAGTAAAGGATTTTTCGAGATCCCAAAATATTCCGATTTTACAACCAACAAATTTAAAGGACGAGCAGTTTTTAGAGGAGTTAAAATCATATAATGCAAATTTACAAGTAGTTGTCGCATTTAGAATGTTACCAAAAGCTGTTTGGAATATGCCGGAATATGGCACTTTTAATTTGCATGCTTCACTCCTGCCCCAATATAGAGGAGCAGCACCGATCAACTGGGCAATTATTAATAGGGAGCAGAAAACAGGTGTAACAACATTTCTTATCGATGATAAAATTGATACAGGTGCTATTATTTTGGCAAGAGAAGTCGAATTAACAGAAAGAGAAACTGTTAGTAGTTTACATGACACCTTAATGGAACTAGGTGGAAGTCTAGTATTAGAAACCATTTCTTTATTCAAAAAGAATACGGTAAGCCCTATAGTGCAATCACAAGCAAACAGTTTAAAGGTAGCTCCAAAGCTCACAAAAGAAAATACCCAGATCAATTGGAATCAATCTGTAATAAGCACGGATGCATTTATAAGGGGGCTTAATCCTTTTCCTTCAGCATGGAGTGTTTTATACAATGAAGGAAAAGAACTTCATATTAAGGTATATGATTGCAATTTCATATTGGAAGATCATAGCAACAGTACTGGAACTATAATTTCAACAAAAAAAGAACTTAAAGTTGCAGGAAAAGATGGATACCTTATTATAGAGGAAATTCAAATTCCCGGTAAAAGAAAAATGGATATAAAATCATTATTAAATGGATATTCATTTAGTAAAAATTCCAAAATGATGTAAAGCCTTACTATCATTGAATTCATAAAAATCTTTAAAAACAGACTGTGGTTATTAACAAAGAGGGCAAGTTATCAACAAAAAACGCGATTTAGCGTGCTATTACTTGCGTGAATCAATATTCCTGCTACATTTGTACAACAATTAATGGAAGTTTAACCAACATTTAATTTTTAAAACTTATGAACAAATCAGATTTAATCGACGCAATGGCGGAACACGCTGGAATTACTAAAGCATCTGCTAAAAAAGCGCTAGAATGTATGCTTATTGAAATTGAAGGGTCTTTACAAAAAGGAAATAGAGTTTCTTTAGTAGGATTTGGATCTTGGTCAGTATCTAGAAGAGCTGCAAGAGACGGAAGAAACCCTCAAACAGGTGCAACTATTAGAATAAAAGCTAAAAATGTTGTAAAATTCAAAGCAGGTTCAGATCTAAGTAGTAGTGTGAACTAATTAAGAAAACATTTGTTTTAATAATCTCCATCCGTAATTGCGGTTGGAGATTTTTTTTACACTAAATCCAATGCATTTATTAAAATATGTTGCTTTTTCAATAATTAATTCTTAGATTTATTATTGAAAATTTAATAATGACGACTTTAAAACCCGAAAAAGGTGTATTACTAATAGCAGAACCTTCAATTATTGGAGATGTTTCTTTCAATAGGTCTGTTGTTTTATTGGCTGAATATAATGAGAATGGTTCGGTGGGTTTTATATTGAACAAACCATTAGAACATACACTAAATGATTTTATTCCGGAGATAAAATCTACAATTCCTGTTTATAATGGTGGACCAGTTGAGCAGGACAATCTTTATTTTATTCATAAAATTCCAGATTTAATCCCAAATAGCATAGAAATTTCGAATGGTATTTATTGGGGTGGAGATTTTAATGAAATTCTAAGCTTATTACAAGAAAATAAATTAAAAGAGTCTGAAATACGTTTTTTCTTAGGTTATTCTGGTTGGTCTAATGATCAGTT
>Ga0164313_10003501_pt1 | contig 13966 bp, 8 predicted proteins | sample GuaBasSedimGuay4_FD_113735 | JGI IMG/M metagenome (GOLD analysis project Ga0164313, IMG submission 113735) | Subseafloor sediment microbial communities from Guaymas Basin, Gulf of California, Mexico - Guay4, Core 4569-4, 0-3 cm | ecosystem: Environmental > Aquatic > Marine > Hydrothermal vents >... | reverse complement strand
TTACGGTTTCCGGGAATTGCATGGGGAAGTGCGCTGTTTGGACCTGATGCCACAATTATCGGAAACGATAAAGAGTCAGCGCCGGCTTCACGCAAATTTTTCTCAAGTATCCATGCTGCCTCTTTTTCCGTCATTCCCGGCTTAATGATATTTTCTGCAAAATTTATGAACACAGATTCAGCAATAAAAAGAGCTTTTTTTATTTCTTCAAGTTCTGTGTGTTCTTTTACTGCACGCAGACATTCCATAAGATTGTCTGCTTCAACAAGCTCAACATCTATGCCGGAAGAACTGAACTGCTTGCAGATTTTGTTATATTGCATATATGACATGCGTACACTTTCAAAGCCGAGTCTTTTTGTTTTAAGAGTATTGATAATATTTGGGAGCTCCTCAACCAGCCCCTTTTTATAACAAATGATTTCATAAAGAGGTGCTTCCTTTGCTGCCTGCAGGTCATTGCGCGAATCTGTAGCCAGTATTAGTCTTTTATCTGTTATAAAAAGAGCCCCTGCTGTTTCATCAAACTGGGTATCCTCGCCTGTAAATCCGCTTAAATAACGACGATTTTCCTCCACAAGTACCAGCAGGGTGTCAATATTATTTTCTGCAAGAGATTTCCTGAGCCTTCCCACTCTTTTTTCAATTGTTTTTTTCAAACTAATCTCCTAAATTAAATATTTATTATAAATAATATCACAAAAAATTACGTAATACAAAAATAAGAATAAACTCGTAATAAATTATAAAAGTTCACCACGGAAGGGCACGGAGTTTCACTGAAAATTGTAATCAATGAGTTACTATAACCCAAAGGGGTCTGCCAGGTAATCGAACTACGAGCCGGCCAAATAGTATTGCGGCATGGTACAAAAAAGTCGGAAATATACGAAAAAGTAGTATGAATATATCTGTAATTTGCGAAAAACTCGTTGACAAAAATAAATGTCCCCATATAATGCTCTTATGAAGCGAACAATCTATGCAAAACTACTTGAATGGAAAGATGCTGCCGCACGCTCTCCCCTCATTCTGAAAGGAACGCGTCAGGTTGGAAAGAGCTATATTCTTCAAGCCTTCGGGGAAAACGAGTTTTCCGATTGCCATATCTTTAATTTTGAGAAGGATAAAAAGCTGTCAACGGCATTTGAAGCCGATTTGAACCCGGAAAGAATATTAACTGAGTTATCCATCTATTCCGGCAAAAGGATTGTTATTGCCAAAGATCTTGTCATATTTGATGAAATCCAGGAATGCCCCGGAGCCCTGACATCCTTAAAATATTTTTGCGAAAAGATGCCTCAACTTGCGCTTTGCTGCGCCGGTTCACTGATCGGGGTTAAGTTGTCATCAGGATCTTTCCCTGTGGGTAAGGTCGATTTCCTGAAACTATACCCGTTGAATTTTGAAGAATTTCTCATGGCATTGAATGATGAGGTCTCATTGGAGTTGTACCGGGATTCAGACAAGGTTGATTCCTTCTCGGAAATAGCCCACCAGAGGCTGTGGAATCGGTTGCGGGAATATTATGTCACAGGCGGAATGCCGCAGGTTGTTTCAACCTATTTGACTTATAATAGGGATGATCTTTTTGAAGCAATGAAAAGGGCAAGGGATGTTCAGGAAAAGCTGGTTGAGAGCTACAATAACGACTTTGCGAAGCATTCAGGCAAGATCAATTCAATACATATTGTGTCCGTATTCGAGAATGTACCTGTGCAGCTTTCTGCAAATATTGACGGGTCAGTCAAAAAATACAGATTTAAAGGGGTAATCCCCAGGAAAAAAGGTTATGCGGAACTGCAGGGTCCCATTGCCTGGCTGGAAAAGTCCGGGCTAATTCTAAAAGTTAAGGTATGCAAAAGGGCTGAGATACCCCTGGAATCCTTTTGCAGAGAAAATATGTTCAAGCTGTTTTTATTTGATATTGGTCTTCTCGGGTGTATGCTGGATCTACCGGTTAGCCTCATCCACTCACAAGATTACGGCATTGCAAAGGGGTATCTCGCAGAGAATTTCGTTGCCCAGGAATTTGCTGCTTCAGGTGTTTCAAGGCTGTACTCATGGACTGAGGGGACTTCTGAAATTGAGTTCATAAGGGTTGTTGACGATGCCCTTGTACCAGTAGAGGTTAAATCCGGGACCCGAACACATGCAAAAAGCCTGCGGCAATATATCTTGAAGTATTCACCGAAAATGGCCGTCAAGATATCCGGAAAACCGCTGTGCAGGATCAGGAACCAGGTTATTCAGAACTATCCGCTCTATCTCGCTGCAAAGATATGATCGGCGCAGTCTCCAGCGTGATTTAAAAGCTTTGCTGGATAAAGAACTTGGTCCTATTTATAATGTTAAGAGGAGTTTTTTAAAAATTCAGTGTAATTTAAGTGAAAATCCGTGGTGAAGTATTAAAAGACAAGACATTATGAATTTCGATATCATTGTTTCAGCAGCAGTAGAAGAGGAGATTTCAAAACTTGTTGAAAGTATTGAGAGTCCGGTTTTTTCAATTGTGGGCGGCAGAAGAATTACCAGTGGATACATTAAAGGAAAGCCAGTGCGTGCTTTGATAACAGGAGCCGGAACTGTTAATACCGTTCAGTCCTTAACTGCAGCCATTGAAAATGCAAGACCGTCCCTGATAATTCAGACAGGATGTGCAGGAGCATTCAGGGAGTCAGGTCTGAATGTAGGAGATATCGGAATTGCAACAAAAGAAATAGATGTCCAGCTTGGTATCGAGGCTGGGAATGATAGTCTGCCTTTGAATGAACTGCCGTTTTTGATAATCAAGAGCGGTAATATTAATATTAAAAATCGTTATCCTTTTGATATTAAGCTTGTAAATCAGGCATCAGAAACTTTAGCAAAGGTTTTTGAAGGAAAGAGTGTTCAGATAGTAAAAGGATCGTTTGTAACTGTTTCAACAATAACTGCTACAGATAGCAGAGCAAAGGATATTTATAAACATTACAGCCCTTGCATGGAAGGAATGGAAGGGGCAGGGGCTGCACATCTGGCAATACATTACGGCATTCCTTTTCTGGAAATACGATCAGCAAGCAATTTTGTTGGGAAACGAGAAAGAGAATCATGGAATTTGCCTCTTGCATTTGAAAGGGGTGCTTTGGGTGTCTTAAATTTAATTCGTCATATTGAGATATAAAACTATTTACAAGACCAGCGGCGTATGAGGTTCAGGTATGATCAAATTCAAACCATGAAAAACTCACGCATAAGATATCGTAAAGAAAGAGCTTGCCCCGAATGGAAAGCATGGTAACAGTTCAATAAGCTATTAATAAACAATGAACAATATCTCTATAAGGTTCTTTCTTAACGCTTTCTAATGCGCTCAAACAGTTTCCTGGTTTGAATTTGATCATACCTGAACCTCACGCGAAAGCAATTTACTCCAAAAAGCTAAATTTTTACATTACCCGATTTATTTTTTTAGAAGCCCTTTTACATCTTCGATTATCATGTAAAAAGAGGGCACTAAGATTAGAGTGATCAGGGTGGCAAACACGACGCCAAACCCCAGAGACAGGGCCATAGGGATTAGAAACCTTGCCTGGCGTGAGGTTTCGAAAATCATGGGCGCGAGCCCGCCGAATGTGGTTAATGTGGTCAGGATGATTGGTCTGAAACGGTGTAATCCCGAGGCGTGTATGGCTTCCATGGGGCCTATGCCAGCCCGGCGCCTGCGGTTGGCAAAGTCGATTAGCACCAGAGAGTCGTTTATCACCACACCGGACAGGGCTACAACGCCGAACATGCTCAAAACACTCAGGCTGTAACCCATGATCAGGTGGCCGATAAGTGCGCCCACAATACCAAACGGTATTGCGATCATGATAATCAAAGGTTGTATATAGCTGTTTAATGGAATCGCCAGCATGGCGTAGATAACTATCATAGCCATGAGAAGTCCTCTGAAAAGGCTTTGCATGCTCTCTTTCTGATCAGCCTGCCTGCCCTCGAAACTATAAGCCAGTCCCGGATATTTTCGCTGAAGTTCCGGAAGGATTTCAACCTTTATTGAATCAAGTATCTGACCGGCCTGGCTCCTGGGAGATACATCGGCTGTTACAGTTACGATTCTTTGGCCGTTTCGGCGGTTGATGTCAGTATAAGATCTGCCACGGCTGATATATACCGCATCCCGAAGGAGAATTTCGGTCCTTTTGGGTGTTTGCAACACCATTTCTTCCAGGCTGTATTCGGAGATACGTTCTTGTCTTGGAAACCTCACCAAAACCTTGACTTCATTTCGTCCCCGCTGCTGCCTGAGGACTTCGGCGCCATAAAAAGCGTGACGGACCTGCCTGGCCACTTCGCGGGCTTCCAGTCCAAGGCTTCGAGCCTCGGGCTTTATTTTAAAATCGATCTGCTGCTTGCCGGGTGAAAATCCATCATCAATGTCTTTTGTATTTGGATAAAAATTCAGGGCTTCGGCCATATCTGCGCTGGCTCTTTCAAGAAGATCCATTTTCTGATGACTGAGTTCCACGGACATGGCTGCCCCTCTTCCAGGACCGCCGGCATCGGATTCAAATTTGATATATTCCAGTCCTGGAATAACGCCTACCTGCTCCCTCCATCGTCTGGTGACATCAACCGTGGAAAGGGGACGGACATCAGGTGGGGTGAGATAGGTGCGTATTTCTATCGTGTTATCATGGATGGTGGAAAAAATACCCTCTACCAGCTCTTTATCGCCATTTTTTGAAGTTACCTTCTGGGCTGCCTGTATCAGTTTTTTTTCAACCTGCTGCGCTTTTTCAAAGGATGTACCAAAAGGAAGAACCGCAGTCACCTTTGCATAATCGGATTCTATTTTTGGGAAAAGTTCAAAACCCATGCGCCCGCTTTTAATATACCCAATAGTTATAAGAATTATTGCTATTCCTGCCGCTATGGTCAAATAACGCCATCGAATAGTTGTGTGTAGAAAGGGACTGTAATGCTGGTTGACAAACCTCAGAAAAGCGCGTCCAAAACTCTGTTGCGCACGAAATATCCAGGCAAACAAGCCTGATGTGGCATCTGTTCGTCTGTGTCCTATGTGCGCCGGAAGGATGAAAAAGCTTTCAATAAGGGAGATGGCAAGAACGCTGATAACCACTACAGGGATTTGCTTAAATATTTTTCCCATAAATCCGGAGACAAAAAATATGGGAACAAAGGCCACCATATTAGTGAGTACCGTGAAAGTAACCGGCACGGCAATTTCTCTGGTACCGGTAACTGCTGCCTTAAACCAGGTCTTTCCGCGCTGCTGGTGATAGTAGATATTTTCGCCAACGATAATGGCATCATCAACAACAATCCCAAGGGTAACTATAAAGGCAAACAGGGAGATCATATTGATGCTTACATATGACATGTTTAAAAAGAAAAGGGATCCCAGGAAAGATACCGGGATTCCAAGACTAACCCAGAAGGCGAGACGGGGTTCTAAAAAAAGAGCCAGCAGTATAAATACCAGGGCAAGTCCAATGAAGCCGTTTTTCAACAAAAGCCCCAGCCGCTGACGATAGATATCCGAGAGGTCATTTCTGAGGTCCACACGAAGTCCCTGCGGAAGAGCTTCATTGACTTCTTTCACCACTCGCCTGACTGCATCAGAGACAGATATCGGGGTCTGGTCTCCAACCCGGTAAACATCAAGCATCACAGCCGGCTTTCCGTTATAACTTGAGGATACTGTGGTTTCCTCAAAGCCGTCTTTGATTATGGCGATATCATCAAGCAAAATCTGTGAGCCGTCACTTGCCGTGATTATGGGAATTTGGGCGAACTCATGACCAAAATCTCTTCTTTCCTTCATGCGAACCAGGATATCTCCGGATGGTGTTCTTATGGCGCCTCCCGGAAGCTCTACTGAGGCTCTCCTTATACGCTGGGCTACATCCTCAAGCGTGAGCGAATATGCGCGAAGGGTATTCTGTGAAATTTCCACGTCGATTTCATGGTTTCTTGCGGAGATGACTTCAACCTGGGTGATATCCGGCTCCTGGAGAAGCCGGTCACGGATATAGTCTGCGTATTCTCGAAGTACCAGTTCGTTCTGATCTCCGTAAAGTGCCAGCGAGACCACATATCGCTTTCTGGATACGATAGATGTTATGGGTTCTTCAGCGTCTTCGGGAAAGGATGTTATGCGGTCTACCTCGCCCTGAATATCCTGGGCGAGCTTTTGAAGGTTTTCGCCCTCAATCATATCGACAGTAACTGTGCCGGAACCTTCGCGGGCTGTGGATCGGACCTCTTCTACCCCCTCAAGCCCCTCAACCGCTTCTTCGACAGCAAGCAAGATGCCTTCTTCGACTTCCTGGGGGCTTGCTCCGGGGTATGGTACCGTAATTCTGACCATGTCTATATCAAAATAGGGGAACACTTCCTGTTTGATATTGTAAGCCAAAACTATTCCGCCGATAAGCAGAATCAGCATGAGAAGGTTCGCGGCCACAGAGTGACCCGCCATCCATGCGATGGGGCCTTTTTTGATATTGGGGGTATGTTTATCTAAATCCATTTTAATTATTCAGGTTGTAGTATCCCTATTAGCCTTCTACCTTCAGTCTATCCACCTGAGTAGTTGGCGGCTATTCCACCTGTACTGGCATGCCATCAATGGGTGCAGGAAGATCAGATATTATCAGGTAATCGCCGGGTTTTATGGCATTATCGATAAGTACCACGCCGGCATCTCTATAGACAGGGTGAACTTCTTTAATTTCAAGTGTTGAATTTTCTCCGGCGATCCATATAAAAGAATTATCCCTGAAGGCTGTTCGGGGAATTTTATATACGTTTTCCAATTTTTTTCCTTTGATTTCAACATGCACATAATCGTCAATCAAAAGCGGCGGCTGGTCATTATTTGAATTTTTTAGCCCCAAAGGATCTTCAACTTCGATAAGAACTCTGGCCATACGTCCTTCGGGCGAAAGATCTCCCATAAGTCGTATGACGCTTCCGGTGCGTTCGCAGCCCTGTGCATAGATTATGCGGGCTCTGGTTGCCGGCTCACCATGGCTTCGTGGTATCTGAATCCAGCTCAATCTGTCCACAGGTACTGATGTCTGAATCCAGTAGGAATCGGTGCCGACCAGTTCAGCCAGCCGTTCCTGCGGAGTCACTTGTGAGCCGAGATTTACCAGTCTTGATTTGACCATAGCGTTGAAAGGCGCTTTAATTTTTGTGCGAGAAATATCCAGATATGCCTTTTTAAGCTCGGCTTTGGCTGCATTAAGCTCGGCTTTCGCTTTTTCAAGGTGTGGTTTTCGAAGGGCCAGTTCTATTTCTCTATCCTCAGCATCCTTGTCTCCATTGAGCAACTCCCACTCTCGCTTTGCCACCTCCTGCCTTCCAAGCTCCAGTTTCAGGGAATAACTTGCATCAGCCAGGGCTTTTTCTTTTTGTATAAGCGCCAGTTTGTAATCCTCAGGGTCAATCTGAAGCACAATAGAGCCGGCCTTCAGCAGGCCTCCTTCGATAAACTCAGGGTTAATATCTATGACTTCTCCGGTTACACGAGATTTTAACTCAACTTCTCTTGCGGGCACTACTGTTCCCATAGCATTTATCATTACCATGTGGTTTGCCGGAAAAAGAGGCTTTACCCGGACAACAGGGGCCAGTTTTACTGGAGGCTGTCTTTTAGTTTTTGGGGCCGTATTTTTTAGATAAAAGGCTGCGGCAATTCCTGCTATAATAATAATTGCGGGTAAGACAACTTTTAATATCAGCTTTTTCCTGCCTGAAGAGGTTTCGGTTTTATTCGTTAAGTTATTATTTTGTTTTTTTTGCTGCATAGTTCGCTTGGCTCGATAGTAATTTTCATTTTTCATAGTGTTATTGTTTTATCGGTACAATGTAGGGGCGAATCTTGTATTCGCCCTAATCAGGGCGATCACAAGGATCGTCCCTACGAAAAAACAATATAATTACAGTCTGAAACCCTTCTGAAAGATTAAATCTTCAGTCCATGTACCACCAAGAGAGCGGTATAGACTTATGCGGTTTGTCAGAAGAGTCGCTTGCTGAGTTATAAGATTACGTTCCAGATCCTGCACGGATAAAAGTTGTGTGAGCACTGGAAGATAGTCGGTGAGCCCATTGCGGTAACGAAGAGTAGCCTGGTCTAAAGCTTTTCGAGCTGTCTGGATTACCTGTTTTAGCTTCAGGATGTGCTCTTGTTGCCTGGCTTCGGTAACAAGAGCATCTTCAACTTCCCTTATGGCGGTGAGGATGGTTTGCCGATAGGCTGCAAAATTCTCATCTTTCAGAGCCAGGGTTCGATCAACTTCAGCAGCACGCCGGTTCCCATCAAAAACAGGCGCAGTCAAGTTTGCAGCAAGACTGAGCAGCCAGTTGTCGAGAAGAAGATCAAGATGCTTATTTTCGAAGATAGCACTGGCTGATAGGGTAAGAGACGGAAGCCTGTCTGCCCGAGCGGCTGATACATTCCAACCGGCGGACTGAAGCCTTAACTGTGCGGCTTTAATATCCGGGCGGTTTTCCAGAAGGTCTGCCGGTATTCCTGTGTACGGCATGGGCGCCGGTTTCGGCAGGTCAGGCCTTGAAATTACCAGCGGACTTCGAGGGGCGTTTCCAAGAAGTACTGACAATTCGTTCATGAGTTTATTTTCCTGGGCTTCCACCAGTGGTATTTGCGCCCGGACATGGTCAATCACCTGCTGCTGCTGATATACGTCTAATGCCGAAACCATGGCATGCCTGAACCTGAGTTCGATAAGGTCCAAAAAAGTCCGGTTGGTTTTTAGCTGTTCATTTAAGAGATGTTTCTGCATTCGCTGGGCAATGATCTGAAGCCAACGGTTTGTTACCTCAGCCGCCAGAGTGATAGTTGCAGCATTAAGATCCTGTTTACTGGCTTCTGCCGAGAGGATTGCTGCTTCCTGTTCAGCCCTGACACGCCCCCAGAGGTCCAGCTCATAGCTGCTGGAAAGTCCGAGAAAGTAGTCCTCTGATGTACCGCTTGACGCTGATCCGTTTTTAGTCCTTTTCTTGGAATGCGTGGCTCCGGCCGTACCTGTCAGGTCTGGATACCAGTCCGCACCCGCCTGAACAGCCACAGCTTTGGCCTGTTTAAGCCTGGCCCAGATCTGTTTTAAGTTCAAGTTCTTAGAGAGAGCCTCTTCAATAATTGTATTAAGCTCTGAATCATTAAACGTTTCCCACCACTTTTGTTGCGGTGCTGCGTCGGTTGTAAACTCTGAAAATTTATCAGGAAGGCTTTCCCGCACACAGGGGATCGGCTCAGGGTTAAACAGCCTGCATGAGGTCAAACCCAGGATAGAAGTTATGACTAAAATGCAGATGAGGCGTATCATGATGGTAATGGAGGCTTCTACGAGGAGACAAGAATTCATCTAACCACCCCGCCGTCCGCAAAGGTGACTCTTCCAGAACATGTTAATTCTGACACCTTGTCTGTTTTTATAGATGATATGTGTGAGATACCAAATCCTTCCCAAGTAGTCGCATGTTTGGGGAAGTTGTTTTGTCCGCAAAAGTCCTCGAAATAGCTCGCTATTCCTGCGGTTTTGCTCAATCAGATCGATTAAATCTACGGCAAATTCAGGCGCAAATTCTACCAAAAGTTGTTTTTGACCGAGCCCTTAATCAAGCAAATCCCGAATTTGTTCTAGTTCTGATCGGATTTTATCAACGGCATTAGTTGATAATTTTCTTTTTTTCTCTCCATATTCAGAGTTTAAGTATTTCTTAGCGCCCTTAATAGTAAAATTTTTTTCATAAAGAAGATGTTTAATTTCCAGAACAAACTCTATATCGCTCTTTCTGTAAAGCCTCTGGCCGGATGGAGTTCTTTTGGGATTTATTTTAGAGAATTCGTTTTCCCAGAATCTTAGAACATATGATGGAAGTCCGGCTATTTCACTGACTTCTCCTATTTTGAAATATAGTTTATCAGGCAGTTTTTTTTAGGGGCTTTGTTTTGCATCTTCTATGTTGGAAGCGAAGCGTCAAATTCTTTGAGAAGCCTGTCTGTAATATTTTTATGGATATAATTTACTTCGTCATCTTCTAGAGTTTTATGTTTTGATCTGTAAGTTATTCTCAGAGATATGCTTTTTTTGTTTTGAGGAATAGTCCCACCTTCGAATACATCAAACAAATATAAATTTTCAATCAGCTCTTCGCCCGATTTTCTAATGGTTTCAGGCAGTTCAGAGGATTCCAAATCTTTATCGATTATAATTGTAATATCTCTTGAGATAGATGGAAATTTTGGAATTGGTTTTGAACGAATAGTTTCGGGTATTAAGTCAGAAATGGCCTTCAGGTCAAGTTCAAAAATGAAGGCAGCCTGTTTTAGATCAAAATTATTTAGCACTTGAGGATCTATTTCTCCAGCCAGACCTATAAGCTTTTTTTCTTGCAGAATTTGAGCTGTATGCCCAAGTCTGGTATAAGTGCATGAATTATCCGGCATGCAGGTAAATTTTATACGATCAATTTTTACTCTGTTCAGCAGTCCTTCAACCACTCCTTTTATGTCAAAAAAATCACAACCACTTTCTTTTGAGTACCATGAGGCATTTGTACGAGATCCGGTCCAGATGCAGGCTAACATCTCTATCTCTTCCGGCAGATTGTCTTTTTCCCTGCCGATATAGATTTTGCCGATTTCAAATAATTTCAGAGTCTTAATCTGCCTCGCTATGTTGCGATGAATTGTTTCGAGAAGGCCGGGTATTAATGATGTCCTCATAACTGCCTGGTCTTCTGTCAAGGGGTTTAATATATTTATCGTATTCCTTCTCTGATCAGCAGATTCAAGTCTGAGGCTATCGCAAGATAATCTATTTATAAAACTGTAATTAATTGTTTCAGTAAATCCAAAGCCGGCCATAATTTTTTTTAGCCTGTTTCTTAACCGCAACTGTATTTCAGGGTGTCTGGCTTCCGCTGGTATCAGGGGGTAGGTAGTGGGTATATTATTATAGCCGGACAGGCGGGCAATTTCTTCCATAAGATCAACCGGCCTTGCTATGTCAACTCTGAAGGATGGTGGGACAACTACAAGCTCGTGGTTGCCTGTTTTTTCAACATTGAATTCAATTGATTTTAGTAAATTTTCGATTTTGTCCTGATCATAACTGGCCCCAAGAAGACGATTAGTGTGTTCAACGTTTAGAGTTATGGGCTCGGCATTGTTAATTTTAGAATATTTATCTATAATTCCTTCAATTAAAGTGCTCCCGTCGAGTTCTGACATAAGCTGGGCAGCTCTATTCAAAGCCGTAATAATACCTTCAGGGTCAACACCGCGTTCAAAACGGTGCGAGGATTCTGAGCTTAGGCCAAGTTTTTTCGAAGTCTTGCGAATTCCCACAGGCGTAAAATAAGCACTTTCGATAAGAACCCTGTTGGTTGATTCCGTTACCTCGGAATTATGCCCCCCCATGATACCAGCCAGCGCAACAGGTTTTTTACCATCGCAGATCATAAGCATATCAGGGGTAAGCAAATGTTTTTTCTTGTCCAGAGTGATAAAGGTTTCACCTTTTTTTGCCTGGCGGACAACTATTTTGTGATCTGACAGACGGTCAAAATCAAATGCATGAAGTGGTTGTCCTGTTTCCATCAATACAAAATTGGTGATATCGACTATATTGTTTATAGGCCTTAAACCGACTGACATTAGACGATCTTGCAGCCAAAAAGGAGAAGGAGCAATGTTAATATCAAAAACAAGCCTTGCCGAATATCTTGGGCAAAGATCCGGTGCCTTAATTGTAATAGATGTAAGGTCGGAAATTTTATCGCCGGCATCTGAAAGCGATGTTTCGGGATATTTTATTGTGGTTTGCTGAAGCGCGGCTATTTCACGGGCTATTCCGATTATACTTAAACAATCCGGCCTGTTAGGGGTAAGGTCAATTTCAAAGACCATGTCTGAAAGTTCAAGAGCTTTTGATAGCTTATTCCCTATCAATTTCAATTGTTTTTGATCAAGAATCATCACGCCACTGCGGTCTGTGCCAAGACCAAGTTCTGCTTCACTGCAAAGCATTCCTTCTGACAGCTCGTTTCGGATTCTTACTTTTTCAAGCACATAACCTTCTGGGAAGCGGGTGCCTTGTAAAGCTACTGGTGCGACCATATCTTCATATATATTTGGTGCTCCGCATACAACCCGGATGACACGGCTTCCAATATCAACGTCACATAACTTGAGCTTTTCAGCATTTGGGTGGGCTTTGATATTAAGAATGCGTCCAACAACAACGCTGCCCAGGTAATCATACCTGTCTGTAACCGAATCAACCTCAAGCCCCACCATAGTGAGTGAATCGGCAATACTATTATATGATTCCTTACCTATTGGGATATAATCATTTAGCCAGCTTAAACTTGCTTTCATATTAAAACTGCCTTAAAAATCTCAAATCATTTTCAAAGAATTTCCGGATGTCGTCAATTCCATATTTCAACATGGCAATACGTTCTACTCCCATGCCAAAGGCAAGCCCTGTATAACGTGTGGTATCATATCCAACATTTTCAAATACAGCCGGATGGACCATACCTGCACCTATAACTTCAAGCCATCCGGTGTGTGAACATACTCTGCACCCCTTGCCTCTACACATGACACAAAGGATGTCTACTTCGGCACTTGGTTCGGTAAAGGGAAAGAAACTTGGGCGAAATCTGATAGATGTCTTTTTATCAAATATATGGTGGATAAAGGTTGTAAGTATTCCTTTTAGATCACCGAAAGAAATACCTTCATCAACCATTAAACCCTCTATCTGATGGAACATGGGTGTGTGAGTCAGGTCGGAATCACAGCGGTAGACCTTGCCAGGTGCAATAATCCTTACAGGCGGAGTAAGTTTTTCCATTATTCTGACCTGGATGGATGATGTATGAGTTCTAAGAACTATATTGTCTGAAATATAGAAGGTATCCTGCATGTCCCTTGCAGGATGATTTTTTGGAATATTTAGAGCTTCAAAATTGTAGTGATCTGTTTCGACCTCAGGCCCTTCAGCTATATCAAACCCGATTTTTTCTAAAATTTCACATATCTGCCATGTAATTTGCGTTATTGGATGCAAAGAACCCTGCTGGATTGTCCTTCCCGGCAAGGAAACATCAATTTTATAATCTTTTTGTAGAGATTTTGTTTCAAAATGTTTTAACGCGTGCTTGAAAGCCTTATCTAAGCTCTTTTTTACCTCATTAGCCCTTTTCCCCACCTCCGGCCTTTTTTCCGGAGGAAGGTTTGAAATGTTTCTTAAAAAATGAGTTATTATACCCTTTCGGCCAAGATACCGGATTGAAAGAGCTTTGATACTTTCACTATCTGTAGCGGATTTTATTTCCTTAAAAGCTTCTTTATAAATTTGTTCTATAGTTTTTGTCACTTTTTCCGCTCTAATGTTAACCTTAAAGGTTTTGGCATTGACTGGATAAATTAACGCCTTGCGGGACGAACCCTTGACAACGCAGGAGATGTGGCATCATCGGCTTTAGCTATATTTATTGTGAGGCAGCAAGTTCAGCTATTTTAGTAAATCCAGAGGGATCAGACACAGCTAATTCTGCGAGGACTTTTCGGTCAATCTCGATATTGGCGAGCTTTAATCCGTGAATAAATTTACTGTATGATAAGCTATTCATGCGAGCCGCTGCATTTATTCTTGCGATCCAGAGCCTTCTGAAATCACGTTTTCGCGCTTTTCGATCACGATAAGCATACATTAATGCCTTATCAACAGCATTAAAAGCTGAACGGAATAGCTTGCTGCGACCTCCGCGGTAGCCTTTAGCTATCTTTAAAATTTTCTTTCTACGTCTATTTGCTTTAAAACCTCTTTTTACTCGCATAGTGTTACTCCTTATAATAGAATCACTTATAGACTTTCAGATAATTGATTTCACTGTGTTATCAGTCGTC
>Ga0164313_10003500_pt1 | contig 13967 bp, 9 predicted proteins | sample GuaBasSedimGuay4_FD_113735 | JGI IMG/M metagenome (GOLD analysis project Ga0164313, IMG submission 113735) | Subseafloor sediment microbial communities from Guaymas Basin, Gulf of California, Mexico - Guay4, Core 4569-4, 0-3 cm | ecosystem: Environmental > Aquatic > Marine > Hydrothermal vents >... | reverse complement strand
TAGGTTTTCAAATGATTGTTGTTCCGGCTTCTCAAAAGATATATATGAAGGCAATGCGAAACGGTATTATCGAAATTTTACTCGATGCCGGAGCAAATGTACTTTCAGCTTCATGTGGTCCGTGCCTTGGAACCGGGCAGGGTATTCCTGCAGATGGCTATAATGTGATCTCTACAGCAAATCGGAACTTTAAAGGAAGGATGGGAAATAAAGAGGCATTTGTGTACCTGGCATCTCCGGCAACAGTGGCTTATTCGGCACTTGCAGGAGAGATTGTTGACCCAAGAGGAATTGAATCAGATGATAAATTTCCGTATGCAGTTGAAAAAAGCACCTCTGTTGTCATACCTGAAGGTGAAAATAGAAAGGTACATGGTATTTGGAATTATAAGGAGATCAATGATTTTAATACTGACCAGATGTTTGCCGGTAACCTGACTTATAAAGTGCTGAGTTCAGAACCTGAACAGATAATGCCATACTTATTTGAGGGGTTTGATACAAGTTTCTCAAAAAATGTTGAAGCAGGTGATATCATTGTTGCTGGTTCAAACTTTGGTTGCGGCAGTTCCCGTGAACATCCTGCAGTGGGATTATCGTTTGCCGGGGTTCAGGCAGTTATCTGTAAGTCAGTAAACAGGATCTTTTATCGTTCTTCAGTCAACCAGGGCCTTCCAATCATTATATTACCTGAGGCTGTTGATGCTTATCGTCAAGGTGATGAAGTAATTGTTAATTTTTCTAAAGGAACAGTCTCGGTTGAAACAAAAACATTTACTTTTGCGCCGCTTCCTGAAAAACTGGTTAAAGTTTTTGAAGCTAAAGGACTTGTTAATTTCATAAAAGCAAACGCATAGGGACAAACTCTACATTTCTATCTTAAACCGAGTGATGCAAAAAAAGCTCAATTATCTTCTTATTCCGTTATTGTTAGTATTAGGCTACCTGGTACTGATATACAAGTTGCCGAAATATAGCGGGCAGTATATTTTCATGGTTTTGCTGTTTCTTGCTGATCTATACTTGTGGTCTTCAGTTAGAAAACAAATTTTCAGCTACCGTAAATGGTTAAAACTTGCGGTTAGTTTTATATACTGGCTCCCTTTAATTTTGGTTATTGGTTTGATGGCAGTTTCTGTTTTTGTGCCGATTATTGACTGGAATGATCAGTTTCGAACTTTTCTGCTAGGTTTTATTTTAGTGTTTTATGCTGCTAAAATCCTTCCTGTTGTTTTCCTTTTTTTAGCAGATATTGTCAGGGTAATTGACAAAATATTTGTACTATTTAAAAAAGAAGAGAGGAAGAAGATTGAAGAAAAAGAAGGCATTACCCGAAGCAAGTTCCTTCAGTATCTTGGCTTTATATCAGGAGGCTTGGTTTTAGGAACCATGTTTACCGGGATGTTCAAATGGGTATATCAATTTAAAGTACACCACCAAAAGATCAAACTTGAAAAACTACCTGAAGGCTTTGAAGGGATGAAGATTGTACAGATTTCCGACTTGCACCTTGGGAGCTGGAACTTAACTGAACCTCTGGAGCAAGCCGTGTCGATGATCAATGATGTAAATCCTGATCTGATTCTGTTTACAGGTGATCTGGTCAATTTCTCAACTAAAGAAGCATTCCGGTTTGAAGAAACCTTATCTAAGCTTAAAGCAAAAAATGGGGTGTATGCTGTGTTGGGAAATCATGACTATGGCGATTATGTAAAATGGCCGAACGATGCTGCTAAAGAGAAAAATCTGAGCGATTTGATTAAATTCTTTGATAGGTTAGGATGGAAGCCGCTAAGAAATGAGAATGAAGTATTCGAAACTGAATCCGGAAAGTTAGCGCTAATCGGCGTTGAAAACTGGGGTGCCAGTCCGCGTTTTCCGAAATATGGTGATATTGACATAGCCATGAAAGGAACGGAAGATGCTGATGTCAGACTCCTTATGACACATGATCCATCGCATTGGGGCGATATAATTATTCCTGATAATTACGAAATTGATCTTTCCATGTCAGGACATACCCATGGTTTCCAGTTTGGCATTGAAACACCGGGTGTTAAATGGAGCCCTGCCCAATGGATGTATAAAGAATGGGCTGGCCTTTACCAGGATGAACGGACAGGACGATTTTTATATGTTAACAGAGGACTGGGTGTTATCGGATACCCCGGACGGATCGGTATCTTGCCTGAAATTACCGTTTTTGAATTAACAACTTAAATTGGCTCAGGAAGTATCTGGCCCACTTTTCCCCATTTTTGCAACTATTCTTTATTTTATCGTGTCTGTATAATTAAAAGCATAGATTTTATTATATTTGACAAGGTATTAGCCTATTTGTAATTCGCAATCATTATTAAATTAAATAGCAGGAAATTGATAAACCAAAGTAAACAACCTGCCTGGTTATTTTTTCATTTCGTTTTATTTATATCGCTGTTGTTTTTTTTCTTTAAACCATCTTGTGTTAATGCTCAGAAGAAGAGCTTAACACATCAGGATGATTTGCAGTTATTGATTTCTAAGGCGGATAGTATCCTTGGCGCTGATGATGAATTGATAAATGGAGTAATATACATCCAGGAGAATCTTTTTGCGAGCGGGCATCCTTTCTTTCTGAATTCAGAATGGCAAGCGGGCAGTGTCACAGTGAATGGTGAGAAACACGATGGATTATTCCTTAAGTATAACATCAATACCGATGAGCTGATTTTACGTGCTGAGCGTGAGCGGGGAGGAACGCCTGTTATAACATTGAATAATGAATTCATTGATGATTTTTATATGGGAGACTGGTACTTTGTCAACTCAATGAGTTTTGAGGTCAAAGGCATTCAAACTGATTTTGTTGAGCAGGTATACCTTGGCAGTTTCACTTTCTATGTGAGTTATTCAAAATTATTTAATAACGACTATAATAACAAAACGCCATACGGTAGTTATGCAAAAACCACAGCTTCGTATTACCTATTGCAAAATGATGTAATTACCAATATCGCTTCAAAGAAGGCTCTGTTTAATTACTTTGAACCCTACAAGAAGGACATTAAAAAGTTCATGAAAAGGAACAAAATAAAATATAAGAAAACATCGAGTGGCCAATTACGCGACTTAATGCAATATTGTGATCAATTAACCACGAGGCGGTAAAATGAAATTGTTAAAAAGCATATTGTTAATACTGATCATCTCCTTAATAACCATTGCTGCAAATGGCCAGGAAATAAAAGCTTTGATAATCACAAAAGAATATGATGGCTTAAGCTGGAACAATTTTGTGAAAAAAGTAGAAGCCAATTATGATGTTAGGTTTTACTATCATCCTGATAGTATTCCTGATATTAAAATAAATGTTCATCGTGACAGTGTATCATTGCTTTCGGTTTTAAACAGAAACCTGAGAGAATATCAATTTTTTGCGTCGTTGGATGCCAATGGTAATATATTCATCACGAAGAATTACAAGATCAATACCATGGTTACCGAAGGATTTTTCGATGCCGTGCAGCCGGAAGAAGAAATTGATACTGCTGATGTTAAAAAGGCTGTTGAATCAGAATATCTAAAAACAAGGAAAGAATATGTAACCAGGAAAGTAACAATCGGATCTAAGAAAAAAGGAATTGGCAGCAAATATTTCACGGTTTCAGGTTACGTAACCCATGCAAAAGACGGAAGTCCTATAATTGGAGGAACAATTTATGTGAAAGAACTGGAAACGGGTACAGCAACGGGTGATGATGGATACTACCAGATGAAACTTCGTAAAGGTAATTACACCTTTGTTTATAATAGTATTGACAGTAGAGAACAAACATACCAGGTAACAGGATATTCAGATGGAAAGTTGGATGTTGTACTTGATCCTGATCTGTTTGAACTGGATGAGGTAGAAATATTTTCTGAACGGGATGATAATGTGAGGGGTATTCAAATGGGGTATATAAAGCTGGATGCCAAAAACATTAAAGAGATACCCGTTGTGCTGGGTGAAAGGGATATTCTAAAAGTGGCATTGCTAATGCCAGGAGTTCAAACTGTAGGAGAGGGGTCGTCAGGGTTTAACGTAAGAGGGAGCCCTGCTGACCAAAATATGTTCTATCTGAGTAAGATACCCATTTACAATTCCTCTCACTTCTTTGGTTTTTTCTCTGCATTCAATCCGGATGTTATTGATGAGTTTACCTTGTACAAGAGTAATATTCCTGCATACTATGGGGGCAGGTTATCTTCCATATTTGACATCACCGGGAAAAATGGAAATCAGAAAAAATTCTCGGCACGAGGAGGAATAAGCCCTATTACAGCCCGTTTCATGGTTGAAGGACCGATAGTTAAAGACAAACTATCATACCTGGCAGGTGTCAGGGCAACATATTCAGATTGGGTACTCAGAATGGTAAAGGATCCGAATGTGAAGAACAGCAGGGCATCGTTTGCTGATGCTGTTGTTAACCTCACTTATAATGTCAATAAGAAAAACAGGATTAGTTTATACGGATACTTTAGCAGAGATAACGCTGATTTGACCAACCAAACAAAGTTCAACTATGAAAATATGGGTGGAGCATTATCGTGGTTTCATCTTTTCAATCATAAACTAAATATGGAACTGTCCCTCAACGTTAGTAACTATGCATTCCGGGAACAAAATGAGGAGTTACAGATTTCTGCGTATGATCAAAACTACGCTCTCCGTCATAATGAAATTGATTTGAGATTCAATTATACTCCTAACGATAAACATATTATTACAGCAGGCATTGGGTCCGTTCTATATAACATTAATAATGGCGAATTTCTTCCCTTAAATGACGCATCCCTGGTTGTTCCTAAATATCTGGGTGAAGAAAAAGGCTTGGAATCAAATATCTACATTAGTGATGAATGGAGTGTGATGCCAAACCTGATCCTGTATGGAGGACTTCGGTTTAATTATTACTCACAGTTAGGCTCAAAAATTGTATATAATTATGAGGATGGTAAACCCCGGACACCAGAAAATATCATTGATACCATGTACTTTTCCGATAATCAAATTGTAAAATCATATAGCGGGATGGATTATCGTGTGGCAGCAACCTATATAATCAACCCAAACATGTCGGTAAAAGCAAGTTACAACAGGTTGCATCAATACATTTTCATGCTTTCCAATACAATTGCCCTTGCCCCGACTGATAAATGGAAACTGGCTGACTATTACATTGAACCTATGGTAGGTGATCAAATTTCTGTTGGTTATTACACGAATTTGGGCAAAAGACGAATGTTAGAAATTTCTGTTGAGGCATATTATAAGAAAGTGAATAACCTTGTTGAATATAAGGATGGAGCAAATCTGATTGTTAATGAATACCCTGAGCGAGATATCCTGCAAGGTAAGCTTGATTCATATGGTATTGAGTTTATGTTAAAAAAACCATTTGGAAGGCTGAACGGCTGGGTTAATTATACATATTCACGTTCAATAGTACAGGTGGTTGACAGCAGAACAGGCGAGTTCAATAATTTTGGCCTGGAATATCCGGCTAATTGGGATAAACCTCATGCTTTTAACCTGGTAGTCAACTATAAAATATCAAAGCGGCTTAGTTTTTCTGCTGATCTTGTTTATTCAACAGGCCGCCCAATTACTTATCCAACGGCAATTTATTACCAGGATGGCCAACAGATTTTGCATTACTCACTGAGGAATGAATACCGCTTGCCCGATTATTTCAGGGTAGATGCATCTGTAATACTTGAGGGTAACTTGAAAAAGAAGAAATTTCTGCATGGTTCCTGGATTTTTTCTGTATATAATTTGACAGGCAGGAAGAATGCATATTCGATATATTTTACAACAGAGGGAGGTCAAATACAAGGATATAAACTATCCATTTTTGGAGTGCCTATTTTCTCCCTTACGTACGATTTTAAATTGGGTAACTACAATGATTAGGATAACAATTATATTCATATTAATTATTAGTTTAATAACACACTCATGCAGGGATGAATATTTTCCTGAGATCGATAAATATGAAAATATATTGACTGTTGACGGAACTATCTCTAATGATCTGGGGCCGTATGAAGTCAGGCTTTCTCGATCCTCACCCGTTTATAAACCTGAGTTAAAACCATATGTTGGTGCGCAGGTGATAGTTATTGATGATCTTGGGAATAAAGAATATTTCTCTGAAATTGAACCAGGACTGCATAGAAGTTCTCCTGAAGGAATGCAGGGCGTGGTAGGTAGGAAATATAAAATAGTAATCAATACTCCTGACGAGGAAATTTATGAATCAGATTTCCAGGAAATTATTGATCCTGTTGAAATAGATAGAGTTTACGAGGAAATTGAATACAGGCAGGGGGAAGAACCCTGGCTAGATTATCATGGATACCAATTTTATGTAGATGCTAAACAAGCAGAAAGCGACACTACTTTTTTATTATGGAAACTAAAGGCAACATATGAATACCATTCCGATTTTCGTATTCAGTATTATTTTGATGGACAACTGAATTTATTTCCTGATAATGATTCCCTGTATTATTGCTGGGCTAATGATAATATTACCAGTAACTTAACAATGAGTACAGTGGGGCTACTGACTCCTGTTATAACTCGCTTGCCATTAAATTTTGTGAGTAACCAGGGACGAAAATTGTCAGTAACATACAGCTTGCTGGTTAAGCAGTATACCATAAATGAAACTGCATTTGCTTATTATAGTCAGATTCAGAGCATTAGTAGCGAACAAGGTTTGTTGTATTCTCAGCAACCTTACCAGGTAAAAGGTAATATTGTAAATAGGTCAGAACCTGATGAACCTGTACTTGGTTATTTCTTAGTAGGAGGGAAGGAGGAAAAAAGAGTTTTTGTTGGCCCTCCAACTGGAGTAGGCGTTCATTATCAAACGTGTGAAATATCTGGAGCTAATTATGAGGCATATAGACGTATCCGCTGGACAGATCCCCGTCAATGGCCTTTGTATGTAAATATCGATTTAAATTATACACCTGTTTTAATGCATCAGGCTTGTGTTGATTGTCGGCAAAAAGGAGGAACTATAATAAAACCTGACTATTGGGAAGATTAGTATTAATATCGGAAGTAATTAATTCAGTAGAAGATAAAAAATGAAGAGTAAAGTGTTTGAAATAAAAAGGGGTGAAACTGATTTATGAAATCTCTTCAAACATATATGGTATTTACCTTTATTGGTATTCTTGTGCTAATAGGTATACTAAATAGTTGTGTTGATGAATATTTTCCTGAGATCGATAAATATGAAAACCTGTTGGTAGTAGATGGTACCATTACGAATAAGCCTGGCCCTTACGAAATTAGATTGTCTTTTTCTTCTTCTGTCCAACGGCCGGAATTTCTTCCTTATACCCATGCGCAAGTAATTGCTGAAGACAACGAGGGTAATGAAGAAGTATTTACTGAAATAGAACCGGGAATTTATGTTAGTGCTGTTGACGGACTCCAAGGTGTTATTGGTCGGAAATATAGAATTGTCGTACGGACTCCTGATGAAAAAGAATTTCAATCATCATTTCAGGAGCTAAAGAAGCCGGTTGAAATAGCAAATGTATATGCTGAAGTATACAACAGAGAAACGGTAGATGAATACAGACCAGAATACGGTTACCAGTTTTATGTAGACGTTGAATCTCCGGAAACTGATTCTGCTTTTCTTATGTGGAGAGCTAAAGGGGCCTATAAATATCAGTCTGAATATTTAATAAAATATATATTTGACAATAGAGTTTTATCCATTTTTCCACACCCTGATTCCCTTTATACATGTTACCATGATGATAACTATATCGGAATATATACATTAGATATGTCTACACTATCAGTGCCAGAGGTTAATCGATTTCCGCTAAATTATATAAACACAAATACAAGAAGGCTATCAATCAGATATAGTTTGTTACTGAAACAGTATACAATAACAGAGGAAGCTTATGATTATTATAGCAAAATAAAAGATGTAAATACCCAACAAGGATCATTGTACACACAGCAACCATACCAAATTAAGGGAAATGTTTATAATGTGTTAGATAAAGATAAAGCCCTTTTAGGGTACTTTCTAGTTGCAAGTGTAGATGAGAAAAGAATCTTTGTCAATCGCCCGCCGGCAACCCAGGTTGAATTTTATTATGGAATTTGTGTGTTGAATGATGGTGATTATGATGCCATGAATGGTATTTATATGACACCAAGAGAAATATGGCCTCTCTATGTTACAACAGATAACAATGAACGCAAGGCATTAACACACCAGAGTTGCGTAGATTGTAGAGAATTGGGAGGAACCATTACGAAACCTGATTATTGGATAGATTAACAAATAAACAAATTTAATGAAAGCTTTTTTATTATTGCTCACACTAACTAATGCTTTTTTCCTGAGCATGATAGGGCAGAGCGACCCAGTCATAAAATCAGGTAAATTTGAAGAAATCACCCTTCAAACTGATCGCGATATTTATCTTCCCGGTGAAAAAATTTGGTTCAGGGCTGATTATCATTTGAAAGGGGCTGATCAGGAAAAAGTATTTAGCAAATCAATATATATTGAATTGGTTACACCGTTGGGTCAATCGGTTGCCAGCTATAAGTACGCAATTATAAATAATATGGCAACGGGAAATTATCAAATCCCTGAAGGATTGATCACAGCTACTTATATGTTAAGAGCGTATACGCAATATCAGCGAAATGATCTGTTAAAGCTACCGGTAAGTAAATTGATAACTGTTATTAATCCTTCTGTTTCACTTGTTGGCTATGAGAATAAATTGAACTGGAAATTGAAAACATATCCTGAAGGGCAAGGGATTATTAATGATGTAGTTTTAAAAGTTGCAATACGCATTCATCCCAAAATTATAAATAAACTAACTAAACTAACTGTTATTGATCAGTATCAAGACAACATTATGCCAATACATTTTTATCCTAATGGTTTGGGTATTGCTGAATTTTATGTGGAAGATACACTCAATTATTCGGTTCAGGCTCTGTTAAAAAATGGGGATACGGTCATAGAAGAAATTCCCAGAGATAAAAGCGGGTTGGCATTTGAATATGAATTTCTAAAGTCGTCAGTCAGAGCTAAAATAACACCATCAAATGCTCACCGCTCTGATCTTAATTATAAATTATCAATTTACAATGGCAATTTGGTGCTTTGTTGTGAGTATGAAATACTGGCAAATGATCAGTGGAAGGAGTTTGAGCTAAATAATGATATACTGGAAAGTGACATAAAATATCTGCTTCTTAAGAATGCAGACGGTAAGATTATTAAGCTCAGGTCTGTTTTTCGACTACCTGATAAACCAAAAAACATAAATGTTGCAATTTCCAATTCGACTTATAAAACACGTGAAAGGGTTGATGTTACTATTAAACCGAACAATGGAGAGGTGAAAAGTTATACAGTAGCAGTCGTTAAAAAAGGAAGCTATGAGACGGAAGACTTTCTTATCCCGGGATTTATTATTGAAAATCCACAATTATTACCAGCTTATTTGGATTGTAGGATGATAAATGACAGCTCATTTATTCATCAGTTAGAAGCTTTATTTCTGGTATACGAAGATATGCTGAAGTCTGATCAGTCATTATTAAGAAAACCCGACTTGTCAACGGTTGATAAATATTGGATTCCAGAAACCAGGGGAATAACGATGAGGGGAGAAGTTAAAAACCGGGCAACAGGAGATCCGGAAAAACAATGTGATGTATATGTTGCAACCATTGGTGATGATCCTCAGCTTCATGTTTATACAACAAATAATAAAGGGGAGTTTATTTTCACACTTAAGCATGTTTCGGGTATGCATAACTTGTTTTTATGCGTTGATAGCAAGCGGGAAAATGAACTGGAGATTCTCATAAATAGTGATTTTGTAAATAGTTATCCATCGTTTTATTCAACCCCAACCATATTGGATACATCCATGCGTCAATTTATTGAAGACATGTATGTAAGTGCACAGGTTAAAGAGTATTACAGTGAACCAGATACATCATCCGTTTATAAATCAAAGCAGAAACTTATTCGTTTTCCTGAACCATTCGAATCAATATTAGTTGATGATTATATTGCTTTGCCAACTCTTCGAGAAGTAATTAATGAGATTGTGCCATACGTGAGGGTTCAAAAGAAAAAAGATAATTTTTCACTGGAAGTGCTGGATAAAAAAACCAATCAGACTTCTGGGAATCCGTTAATATTGATTGACAACCTTCCTGTTTTTAATGTAAATGAATTATTGAAAATCAGCCCGGAACTGATCAATAGAATATCTGTAATTAACAGCACTTATGTATATGGAGAACACATATTTAGAGGTGTAGTATTTTTTGAGACTAACACAAATAACTTTGCAGGTATAGTATTACCGGAGTCTTCAACTTTTTTAGAATTCCAGACTATAGAAGATAATGCTACCTTCACATCACCAGATCATTCATCTCATACAGATGAAAATAACAGGGTCCCTGATTTCAGGAATTTATTGTTTTGGGATCCGGATGTTGCAATACCAAATGAAGGAAAAGTTATTTCATTTACAACATCTGATAATGAAGGAACTTATGAAGTAATAGTCAGGGGAGTAACTCAAGATGGAACCAACAGTATCGGTACTGCCGGTTTTAATGTGATAAAGAAATAAACAGTGCTTCAGGATAAATAGTATCTTTAGGGAGTAAAACTATGTTTCTTTACTAATATTAGATGATATGAGAATCCCAATATTAATAATTATCCTTTCAATATGTTCCTCATTTATAAATGCGCAGTCGTTTGACAAAGTATGGGAAACAGAAAAAGTGCTGAAAATTCCTGAATCGGTATTGTACGATGAAATCAGGAATCAGATTTACGTATCAAATATTAATGGTAAGCCGACAGAAAAGGATGGAAATGGTTTTATTTCATTGCTTGACAGAGAAGGAAACATAAAAAATTTGAAATGGGTTACAGGGATGCATGCGCCAAAAGGGATGGCTGTTTTAAACGATTCCTTATTTGTAACAGACATTGACAGAATTCATATAATTAGCATCAATAATGCTAAAATCATTCAAACAATTGAAGTAAAAGGAGCAGGTTTTTTGAATGACATTGTTATTATGAATAATGGTGTTGCTTATATTACTGATATGAATGAGGAAAAGATCCTTAAACTTAAAGACGGTAATGTTGAGTTTTGGCTAGCTGATACAATGCTGGTAAAACCGAATGGATTGGCAATTTACAAAGATAATATTGCAGTAGGGGTAAAGAATAGCATTTTGAGGGTAGACATTGAATCGAAGAACATAAAACTTCTTATTGATGAAACCGGACCTGTAGATGGACTTATTTATTTAGGCAAGAATAAATTTGTTGTTTCTGACTGGGCAGGTAGAATTTTACTTGTTAATCCTTCCGAAAAAATTGTTTTAAGTAACTCAACTGAGAAGAACATACAGGCTGCTGATTTAGGATATATTCCTGATAGCAAGATCGTACTTGTTCCAACCTTTTATGATAACAGAGTTGTTGCCGCACAACTCCCCTAATTATTATTTAACAAAAAATTAACACTTATGAGTGTTAGCTTTTCTATTTTTGGCTAATATAATTTAAATTAATTCTAAATTAAAACAATGCCTTATGAAAAAAATTTACACTTTTTTGGCCATTTTAAGTGTGCCTGCAATCTTATTAACTTATAGTTTCTCAGTAGGAAGTCAGGGTGGTTATACTGACTCACCTATTGATTCAAAAAGCTGCACGAATTGTCATGCACCCGGACCAGCTAACTCCGTTGATGGGTGGATCACTTCAAATATTCCTGAAGAGGGGTATACCCCGGGAAGTACCTATACTATAACGGCAACCGGTACCCACGATGGAGTAATGAAATTTGGATTTGAATTAACTGCGGAAAATAGCGATTCCAAAGTTGGGGCATATTCAATTACTGAGCCAGGTAGAACTCAATTAACCGGCGCTAATACTGCTGTTACTCATACTTCGGGTGGTACAACTCCTGCTGGTAATACAAATACATGGTCAGTTGATTGGACAGCTCCGGCGGATGGAGCAGGAGATATAACATTTTATGCTGCTTTTAATGCTGCTAACGGAAATGGTGCAAATACGGGAGATGTTATCTATACTTCATCACAAATGTACTCAGAATTTCATGTTGGTATAACTGATAACCAATTGAAAGATCAATTAAGTTTATATCCGAATCCGGCTACATCTTTTGTAAATATTAATTTACCGAAAAACTCTGAATTGAGAATTATTAATATGACGGGTCAGGAAGTTATGTACAGAAGAAATACTTCAACATCTGAAAGGATCGAATTATCGAACTTGTCAAATGGATTTTATTTTATTCAGGTGTCAAATAATAATAACAAGGCAACTATAAGGCTTTTAAAAAATTAAATCAGGCCAATTAAAATAATTAAGTCCGCTTCATAAATTTATTAGGAGGCGGATTTTTTTTAATTTTGAGGAAAAACCAATAAATGGATAATAATTGCCTTGAATGCGGATCGCACCTGATGGGGAGGGTCGACAAGAAATTCTGCTCAGACCAATGCAGGAATACCTATAACAACCGGCTTAATAAAGATGAAAGTACATATATGCGTAATGTTAACCGTATTTTAAGGAAAAACAGACGTATATTAAGAGAATTAACTCCCGAAGGAAAAGCAAAAGTCAGGAAACATACTCTTGTTTCAAGAGGATTCAATTTTAAGTATTTTACAAATATTTATAAAACAAAGGAAGGCAAGGTTTATTATTTCTGTTTCGAGCACGGTTACCTTCCTTTAAATGAAGATTATTATGCCTTGGTTATAAATAAGGGTATTTGATTTATCGTATCAATTCTTGTTTATTAATAATCTTCCTGTTTTTATTTTACCGTCAGAATATATAATCTTATACAAATACATCCCGTTATTAATGTTAGGAAGACTTACCTTTTTTATAATTTCTCCATTTAAGGATACTGTGTAATACAGGTTGCCTAGAAGATCGTATATTTCTAATTGAATTGATTCTGCATATTTTTGCTGAATTGTAATTGTTCCCTGAGAAGGATTAGGAAATAAGAGAACTTCATTAGTCTCATCTTCAATAATACCAAGGTTGCCGCAATTAAATGCAAATAATCTTTTCCAGTTGCCATATTCACTATATTCCACATCTTCAACGATGAAATAATACGAGGTCACTTCATCATTATATAATGGACCAATATTGACTGGTAATGATTCGTATGAGAAAGACTCTGATCCCATGCCGTTGCCGGAAACTGCAAATCCTGAATTACCGGTATGTAATCGGTTAAAGTTGAGGTCGATATAATAGGTGTTGTCATTACAATTCACTATTTCAACAGTTAAATCCGAAATCATAGGAATTGTCTCACAATTAATTGGTCCAAATTCAGTCAAGTCACTACATCCTTCTATTTGATTATCAAATACAAGTATTTCATATTCAACCCCTGCACTAAAAGGTCCGATCTCAATTGGAAGATCTGCGTATTCAAAATCTCCATAGTGAACTTCACCTTCCTGAATATGAAATCCTTCATTACCTACATGGTTATATTGAAAATCTAACAGGATGTTAAAGTCATCAGATTCATTACATGGGAGAATTAATACATTTAAGTCATCTATTTTGCAATCTCCTCCTTCACAATAAACAGGGTCAATTTCAGTCCAGTTGCTGCATTCCTCAAATTGATTATCGATTACAACAAATTCATATACTGTCTCCCCATCTCCTTCAAGTGGCCCGATTAAAACGGGTAAATCTGCATATTCAAAATCACCATAATCAGTACCGTTACCAGTCACGCTAAACCCTTCTGCACCAATACTCTCATAAGGGAAATTAAGGTAAACGGCAAAGAAACCT
>Ga0164313_10003499_pt1 | contig 13967 bp, 13 predicted proteins | sample GuaBasSedimGuay4_FD_113735 | JGI IMG/M metagenome (GOLD analysis project Ga0164313, IMG submission 113735) | Subseafloor sediment microbial communities from Guaymas Basin, Gulf of California, Mexico - Guay4, Core 4569-4, 0-3 cm | ecosystem: Environmental > Aquatic > Marine > Hydrothermal vents... | reverse complement strand
GGCCATGATGTGTTACACCGGTGATAGATGAAAAGGTTGTTTGCAATAATAGCATATTGGTATTATCGTTTTTTATTGTCTGATCTTCTTATAGGTCTAAACCCGGTTCTACTCTCCCTAACAAAAGATTCAAGACTTCTGGTGTTTCTTTCCTGAAGCTTTAGCCTGGTCCTATCTCGAATATCCTGATCTCTTAAATATTGTAATTCTTTAATCCTGTAGTAATTTTCTACCGGGTCTTTTTTATCGTATGCCTGAACTCGTGGAGCAGAGACTATAAGTGTCAGCAATATGATTACTGCTATCAACATTACAATTTTCATCATTTTCATTTCTTTCTCCTAGATTTCTTTTAAATAAAAAGTTATTACCTTTGCAAGTATTATAATACAAAAAGCATTATAATACCCTAAACATTTAAAACAGTAGATAATCATCATGGGTATTAGAAAAATTATTAATGACCTTCAGCGGAAAACAAGAAAGCATAAACAATATGAAATTATAGCTACTAAAGCCGGGGTATCACATAGATGGGTTACTAAATTTGCAAACAATGAAGATCCAAACCCAACGGTCAAGATGTTGGAAAAAATAGAAACTTTTTTCAATGATGAACATAAAAGAAAGGTAAGAAGAGAAACTTTATGAATAAAGACTTATTATCGCCAGGGATGCTTCACGACTATCAGAAAGCAATTATCTTATTCATGTTATACCAGGACCGGTCAATGATATGGGCCTTCATGGGGAGCGGGAAGAGCTGCTGTACATTGACGGCTATAGATCATCGGATGAAAGTAGGCCAAATAAAGAGAACTTTGATTGTTGCACCGTTAAGAGTGGCCACATCTGTATGGGAGAAAGAAGCAAGGAAATGGTGCCACACAAACCATTTAACATTCTCTCTTATACATGGTTCTAATAAAAATAAAATGAAAGCTTTGGCCACTGAAGCTGATGTGTATCTTATCAACTATGAAGGTTTGACCTGGCTCACCGACAAGCTGATCAACTATTATTTGAACAAAGGTATACCTATACCTTTTCAAATGCTGGTTGCCGACGAAGTTAGTTGTTTGAAAAATGCACAATCTGTAAGGTTCGCTGGCGGTAAAAGAGAAATTGAAGATGCAGACGGCAATGCCAAAATAATAGTAACTAAAGGATTTAAGTTAATCCTACCGCATTTCAGATACACAATAGGGTTGACCGGTACACCTGTTAGCAATGGATATCTTGATTTATTTGGACAATACTTAGCGATTGATAACGGTGAAAGACTGGGTAAATTTATAACCCACTATAGGAATAATTATTTTTCGAGTGATTTTAATGGGTGGTCTTATAAAGTAACCGAGACTGGGAAAAAATTAATTGAACAAAAAATAGCAGACATCACATTGAGTATGACTGACGGGAGTAAATACTTAGATTTACCGAAAGTGGTGTATAAAGATTTAATAGTTACATTACCGGCTAAAGCCCGGTCACACTATGATGAATTAGAAGAAGAGTTATTTACACAGTTAGACAACGGTATTAATTTAGAAATAGAGAACGCTTCAAGTTTATCTAATAAATTGATACAGGTCGTTAATGGAAATGCCTATATTGATTTAGAAGGTAACTATGAGCGAATACACGATGAAAAATTAAAAGCTCTTGACGAAGTAATGGAAGAAGCCGCCGGTTCGCCTGTGTTTTGTTCGTACAATTATAAATCTGATGCTGAAAGAATAATGAAGTACTTCAAAAAATATAAACCGGTTAATCTTACGGAAGAAAAAGCCAAAGATACGGGGGCGATCATTGATAAGTGGAATGAAGGCAAGATAAGATTATTAATATCTCATCCAAAATCTTGCGGTCACGGTATTGATTCCTTACAAAAGTCTGGATCAATAGTTGTATGGTTTGGCTTACCTTGGTCGTTGGAGTTGTATCAACAAATGAACGCAAGAATAAACAGGCAAGGACAAACTAAACCGGTTTCAATAATACGGATATTAGCAAAAGATACGATGGATGATATTGTTCTTGAGACATTAGAGAATAGAAACACAGACCAAGAAGGGTTAAAGACTGCAATTCATAACTATAGGAATAAAAAATGATTACCACAAAAGAAAAAATAGAAGTAATGCAGGCATAGGCTGATGGTAAAGATATTGATGTTAAAATCAATGGAGGTGATTTTCAGGAAGTTACTGACGAACCGACGTGGAATTGGAATCACTACACATTCAGAATAAAACAAATTCCTCACTGGTATGACAATATTCCGGAAATTGGTATTATTTGTTGGGTGAGTGATATAAATAGTAGCGAGAAAACAAGGATCACGATAATAACCGGTTATGAGGATGAACATTCACACCCATTTATAGGAACGGTTTATTGGAAATATGCCACACTGGTTACCCGTAAAGAACTAGAATCATGTATTTTAACCCGCGACTAGATAAACAATAACGCAAAAAAAACCCTGTAATCTGAATGAGGAAGGTTACAGGGTTAGCATCTTACAACATTAATTTTTAGAGGTGTAGCTTTATCGTAACATCATTATCAATTTATTCAAATCAACTGCGTCCAGGTTTTCAGAGTTTTGTATTAAAAAGGTATTTAAATCTTCTTGTGACATTTGACCGGCAAGTGCCGCTTTTAACGTATCCTTGTATAACTTACTTACAGTTTTAGTCTTACTTCGACTTCTAACATTTCTGTTCTTGTTCTGAAGCTGTCTATTTTCATCAGGTTTGTTCTCAAGTCTTTCCTGAGTCCTTTTCTTGCCGGCTTTATTCCTGCCGGCATTTGGTTGTGGTAATCCTCTAGGAACTACAGCTCGTTCATTTGGTTGTACCTCTTCCTCTACGCTCGGCTCCTGTAATCCTCCAGGTTGATTAACTTGAGGATATGATTGTTGGCCGGTTCTTGGATTAACTCCTTCGCTTTTTCTACTGGAAAGATCGTGTTCAAGAGCTTTCATTATGGAATTGTTTCCGTACTTATCCCACATAACTCTACGCATGTAATCGTTATTGCGTCCTTCATTCACCATAACTTGTACTTCTTGACGAGGTGTAAGACTTGGTTGTCCCCGACCGTCTGACACATCATCGCGTAAAGAATCTGACATAGCTATGTAGTCTTTAGTCTTACTCGATATAAGGTCTTCCCTGGTTTTATCTCCTGGGATAGCACTAGTTCTTAATTGCTTAATTTCTTCAGCCATGAATTCTAACCGTTCCTTATCAATTCCAGAACGGGCATTAATTTGAGCTGAGTTTAAATTAGAACTAGGATTAGAAAGCCCAAATGCTGTTTCATCGTTAGTGTTTCGCTGATGCACCAGTTGACCGGTCAAAACATTACCGGCAACATCTTGTAAATCTTTAGAGGTCACAGGATTTTTATTAATTACAGATCCTTTGACATCTAACAAATGAAACCCTTTTCCATCTTTCGACGGGATTAACCCTGCGGCATCTTCACGACTAGACCATGATCCTCCATTAAAAGAATCGAGAACATCTTTTACTGCGGACTTATATCCATCTGAACCTTCTTTTTCTTTTTCTAGAGCCAGTGCCCCTCTATGCATTCTACCGGCCAATGTCATATCGTTTGCAGAACTCTCCGTCCCTGCATTTCTTTGTTGCCAATAGGTTTGGTTCTTAGGAGATATTGCTTTTGGGCTTACACTCGTAGCCCTGTTTCCGGGCGTTCCTGGACCGCCTAACAACCCTCTATCTTTAACTGTTTGAGCCATAGATACAACATTGTCACTTCTGAGATTTTCAAGCCCTGCGGCGGCTTTATATGTTCTTTTATCCTTAGAAACCTCCAGTGAATTAGCAACTTGTTCAGCTTTTATTCTTTGATTTTCCATAATATCATTTCTTCGAGTCCATTCCTCATTAGACTTTTTAGTAGTGCTGGCCATTTCAATACCCTCGTTACGGATTACTGTTTAAAATTTTCATGGTGGTAACTATTGCGCTTATCAAACTTTCGTAGAATGAATTAGTCAAGGTTTAGGTCAGGACAAGTAATCACCATACGATGTATTTTGCATTGCCGGCATTTGCCCAGTCATACCTTGTGCAAGATCACCGGCTTGACTATGGTTATACTGTCTAGCGTTTTCTGTAAGACCGGCCATATTGCCCATCTGGGTAATATAGTTACCATACATATCGCCGTACATGCCCATAGCATCGCCGTATACGCCGGTTGCTGTTTTTAAAGCATCCGTTCCTTGTCCGGCTACATTTAAACCAATTCCGGCAGCTGATATTCTTTGTGACCAGTCCTCTTCTCTTGCACTGTTAAGAATGTCTTGCTGATTAGCCGATTGTCCGGCTGCGGCTTGCATACGCATATTACTCATATTGTCGGTATAAGCACCGGACGTTGGATCAATACCCATGCGTCCTAAATGCCGTTCTTGTTGTGCAAGCTGGTTATCAATATTAGCTTGGTAACTGGACGAACCCTCACCTAATCGGTTTGAAATCTCACCTTCCGAAACGCCTTGGTTTTCTGCAATATATTCCATACCGGGGATAAACTGGTCAAATAATTCATACGCACCTTTACCGAACTGTGCCAATTCACCGGCTCCTATCGGTCCGTAATTTCCGTTTTCATCCATGCCCCACCCAGGTATATTATCGGCTGTAGGCAATCCCCCTACTTGATCGCTATACTGATCCATGTAGTTTGGCATTTCTGCACTGTTGAGCTTCTTGTACTGACTATTGAGTTGAGAATACCCAGGCAATGTTTTAGACAGGCTAATAGCATCTTTGAGTCCTCTTGCCATAGTGTTGGCTCGATCATTCTCAGATATTCTAAAACCTGACGTTGGTGTATAGCTTTTACCGGGAGCTACAGTATACATTTTATTCTCCTAAATTTGAGTTATTCGCCTACAGCTAAATAATTGATGACGGCGGTATTAATCGAAATATCTTCAGCACCTAAATTAACATCGGCGCTTAACACTTTATAGTGGTTAGTCGGTGTAGTTGTTGCCCCTATTATTCTTCTATAATAGTATGTTACATCAAAAGCGGTAATTGCGACATGGGCTTTGGCATATCCGGCAAGAGTGCCCGAACAATTCGCACCGATTGACTCACCTTTAACTTCCAGTGTATCTGCTGAATACTTACCGGCAAGCAGTAATGCTGAGTTGCTACCTGTCACAAGTATAGTTCCTAAATCTTTTGTGGCGGTACCGGATTCATGTTCATAAAGAGGATCAGGAGTGTTTGGAGGGTATCCGCCGCAAACTGGATCAAGCGCGGGGTCAAATGATCCAACATCTGGCGGTTGTACACTATGGGTGGTAAATTCATCTGGTAAATTAATTATAGCTTTTCCGTTGTCATGTGAGCTACCTACATCCCAACGTATTGTCCAACCTTCAATTTCATAATCATAAGTATACTTATAATCAACTTTGAACAATTCCCACGAACCATCCCTAGCCGGTCTAGTTGATACAACTTCCTGACTCTTTGTTGATGTCAATACTTCAGTGATCAAATCTAAAGCTGTACCCGTAGTCGATGAATCTTGTTCATACTCATATGATTCACCACCGGAAGGAAATGACCCTGACGCATCTGCTGAAGTGAAATCGTACCTAAATAGCCAATCCGCTATATAAGGTAATGTTATCGGTACATCGAAATTTAAATCTGTCAGTGATGTTTCATGATTCCTGGTCAATGAGCCTATTAACACATAAGCTCCACCATCAGGCGACCCATATACGTTTAATGTACTTGTTCTTTTCTGGTAAGTGCCTGCATCAAGGAGTCTGAAACTGGACACCTGCGCTCTTATAAAAGCTCCTGATGCACTCGCATAAGTAAATGTACTAATTTCAGTGTATGAGTTTGAACCGGTAGTAGTCTCAATTATTTCAACTTGCGTGAATGTACCGTCGGATAAAGCTAATACTGCAGTCGGTGTAAATTTCCAGGAGCCGGTCTGTCCCGCAACAGGAGTTATTACCCCTGATTGTATTAACAGTGATTGATGTTGATTTTTATGATCCTTGTTGTACACCGTAATGTTGTACGGGGTCAAGTACACAACAGGTTCAAAACGGAAGTAGCCTGGAATAAAAACTTCTACGCCGTGATTGGCGACACCGCGCTCAACTCTGCGCAATTCTTTATATTGTTGATGTGCTCCGTCTGCATATATAAATGAATTTATTGCTCCATTTGTTATTCTAAGATAATCGTTACCGGCGATGCCTCCGTCTCCTGCTACATTTATATAGCCTAATCCGCCTGAATCTGTACCTATGGCTATTGATGCGTTTCCTATTGTAAGTACAGTGTTCGGTTGCATTTCCCCGCTTAAAAGTTGGCCAATAGATAAATCGCTAGTGACAATCACCTGACCATTTAACAATAGTTTCCAATCTGGATTAGCCTCGTCGCCATAATTAGCTACAGTAAACGCTTGAAATTCTGCATCGGGGTTATCTAATATAAAATCCTGAGCGGTCATCTTCATATTAGATTCGCCATAAGTACCGTTTACAGCGTTATATCCTGATACAACACCGTCTATATTTCTGTTTCGTATCCAGTAAAAATAAGCTTTTTTCTCTCCAACATTATTGGTGTATTTTGTACCGGATGATGTGGCTATGAGTGTAGCTGTGCCTATGTCATCTGTTTGAGAACGCCATATTTCAGTACCGTATTGTCCGTTATAAGCGTCATACTCCCATGAAAGGAATATTGCACCAAAGGATGTGGCTGTTGTTAATGAATGTGGAACAGTTGGGGGATCGGTCACATAAGGATCACCGTCTGCGCCGTCTGCGCCGTCCGCACCGTCTGCACCTCTTATCAAAACCCAGGTGTAATCGCCGGGTGTAATGCTTTGAACCGGGTTAGAACTACTGAACGTTCCCATGTAGTACTGCCCTGTATACGTCAGGCTAAAATTAGAACCGGAACCATCAGTGGCGTATGCAGTATATGAATAAGAAGGTATTCCATCAAGTCCGTCAGGTCCTACTTCTCCTTCTATTTTTGACCACAAATAATCATCGAATACATTACTATCGGCCAAAATGAAATCTACATATTGACCTAACCAGGACCCTACATCTTCACCGGCATTACCGGTAAAAGTTACGCCGTCATCTGAATACTTTAAATGTAGGTAACTTGTTTCACCATTTTCACCATTTTCACCGGCAATACCTTCATCGCCTGTATTTCCTTGAAATTGACTCCAGGCATAATCAACATAATCTGGACTATCAAGGGCTATAAAATCCACATATGTACCGATATAAAGACCACCGGTATGATTAAAATTTAATGATCCATCGGCAGAATCGGCATAAGCCACATGAAAATAACTAGTTTCCCCGGCATCCCCATCTACACCGTCAGAACCTCTTATTAAAACCCAGGTGTAATCGCCGGGTGTAATGCTTTGAACCGGGTTAGAACCACTGTACGTTCCCATGTACATCTGATCAGTATACGTCAGGCTAAAATTAGAACCGGAATCGTCGGTGGCGTATGCAGTATATGAATAGGACGGTATCCCTTCATCGCCGTCTGGTCCTACTGCCCCTTCTATTTTTGACCATAAGTAGTCGTCGAATACAATACTATCGGCCAAAATGAAATCTACATATTGACCTAACCAAGCCCCAACATCTTCACCTACGCCATTCCCTGTATCGGGCGTGAATGATATACCATCATCTGAATACTTTAAATGCAGGTAACTTGTTTCTCCGTTTTCTCCGTTTTCTCCGGGAATACCTTCATCGCCGGTATTACCTTGAAATTGACTCCAGGCATAATCAATATAATCCGAACTATCTGCTGATGTGAAGTCTACATATGTACCAATATATGGACCGGTTGTATGATTAAAATTTACTGATCCATCGGCAGAATCGGCATAAGCCACATGAAAATAACTAGTTTCCCCATCTCGCCCTGGATCTCGGCTAGGATAGTTAATATCGCTTAAACTGTAACCCAAAGGTAATGACTCAAGAAATACCGCGCCTTCTTCTGTGATGATACCGAGCGATACGAGATCTGGAACAGTCAACGCTTTTTGATTTATATTCCCTCTACCGGCCAATGCATCAATCGCTAGTTTTACAGCACTCTCCGCACTCTTTAATGGTATCGACGGTAAATTAGAAGATTCAATCTTAGGCATTACTATTCTCTGTTCTTAGGAATGTAGACAATTCAGAGCCAGTAGATCCTAATGTCACTTGACGTATTTCACTAGTACCTATTATTTTCCAACTGTGCTTTCTATATCTTGCTGTAGGTAGTCTTACAAAATCGTTCGATAAAATTGCAACTGAATACACCATTGCATCATCTTCATATAATTCAAAAGTAATATCATTATAATCTTCTGCATCAATTTTAAGAGTCGAGAACCAAGCAGGGCTTGTAATCTTATCCCTACTTTTGTAGGTCATAGTCATATACCCGGTACCGGCATCGAATTTATAAATATTTACGTCTGTTAAAATATATAAAGTATTTTCTTCGAGACTATTGAAGGCATCAATAACAGGGCCACCGAAGTCCAAATGAACAATATCGCTATTAGAAGGGTTGAATATAAAAGAAGTTGTAATACCAAAATAGAAAATCCTACCATCGAACCAGACTCCTTTTAAATTTTCGGGATCGTAATTATCAAACCAGTCCCTTCGTTCAATAACATTCTGTGTAATAAGTTTAGCTGTTGTACCTTCAAATTTTACAATTCCATCAGTACTAGCGTAATAACTACTTTCACCGGCATCAACCATGCTGTCTTTACTTACGCACGGTAAATCTTCATCAATTTTAATAAGTTGGTATTCGCCGGCCCTTGTACCAATTGCTACATACGGTCTACTGTCAGTAGCAATATAAATTGATTGACTACTCGCTTTAATGGCCACTATATTACCGGCGGTAGACAGTCTATAAGCCAATGGCCAAGCGTACAATACATAGGGCTCACTTATCCACAATTCATTGTTCTCGAACGCTACAGCACTACCGCTATCATTAACCATTAATCCTATAATGTCATTCTCTGCCGGTAACCATGTTTGAGTGGCTAATACTTCACCTAAATTAGCTGTAGCAATATCATCAACATAAAGGGTAACGCCAACATTTAATTGTGCTACAAATTGCCACACGCCGGCAGGCGTAGTCCTGTAAATTCTGGTGTAGACTATATTGAGATCAACGGTACCTGGATCGGAAACTATTGTTACGTCGACTGTTTGGCCGGGATAAATATCCTCAATAGTGGCAAATGGAGAAGGTGAGCTTTCCCACCCATCGTTTGTTACAAAAGTATAGGCATAAGATCGTATTTCCACTGTTAAAGGGTCTGAACCCGGTGGAACGTTACCGGCGAAAAGTGAGGGGGTATCTGATGGGGGATTAAACACTAATGTTTTATCGTTTGCAGGGTAAGGCGAACTAGACAAACCATCTATGTTATCGGTCCATCTTAATCCTGCTGGGGCACCGGAAAAGTAAATTCTGTTGTTGGCATCGTTTGCAACTGGGGATTCAATTACATCAACGTCACCTTGCCATTCAAACCAGAAATTTCCGGAGTCATCACGATATTGATAGATTGTGTCTGTACCTGCAGATACAGTGTGTGCAAATAGAGTATCTTTGAAAGGGATCATATTCCCTGAGAATATTTTTACATTCTCAACATACGCACCTTTGTTTGCTGGGAGTAATTGCGGTGCTATTTTTGGAATCTCACCTTCAAATACGTTTTGTTGAAAGATCATAATAGCCCTTTATTATTCTGTTATAAATTCTTTCTCGTATTTCTGAAAAAACAATTCACTAGTTTGATTGGTTGGTGTTGATTCTGAATCCCTACTGTATACTTTATACATGCAAAAGTATCGTAGTGCTTGTAGGTATTGATTCTGTAAAACTATAGTATCTTCCGCGACGGTCACAGGAGTAGGAAAAAAGGAATATTCAACTAATAAATTTCTCACATCGGCTAACGGAGGAAATACCATAAACATTGTAGGTTCGCTACGCTTCATCCATTCCTTTACAATAATTGCAGGTGTAGCCTGTTTCCAATTTGGCACGTATGCATCTTTTTGTATTACATCGGTTTGATGAATTATCTCCCCTGTTTCATTTGATATAACATTAATTATTTCAACGGCATCGTCCCCGGCACCGGAAGTAACCACGTTATCCCCATTTACAACAACATTTTCACCGTTTGAAACAACATTAACTATCTTAAAAGTATCGCCGCCTAAAGCCTGATCTATCCCCGGTTCACAAATAACTAGCTCTTTTCTTGAGTTTGCTTGCGGTGCCCTTTTGATAATGTCCTCTATGCCTTCGTTTATGTACCCCAATATATCTTCCGGTTCCCATGTAACTAAAGCTAAATCTCTAGTATTTTCTGAGATATAAGTATTTATATTAGTTACTATCATCACATATTACCTTTATTAGTCGTCAGTCCTAGAGTCACAATATTTATCCATTCTCTTCTTAATTAGCTTTTCCATTATGAAAAGGGCGCGTCCCCCATATGACCGGCTATACCTGTCAATCCTGCTGTAGCGGCAAAGCCAAATTCGAAAAACTTACACCCATATGCTGTGACAATAGCTACAAATGCAGAGGTCGTCCATTCTATAAAAAGGCGTGACACCGTATGTTTTAATTCTCCGCTAGATGTTTTTTCAAGATATGAGACTGTGCTACCCCATATCCCCATAAAAATAAACCAGCCATAATTAAAAATTTCTTTAATATCAAAATCTAGTCCCATGATTACCAGCTTGCAGACATTTTTAAAGGAGTGTTTGAAAATTCTTTAATCGCATCCACCTTAATTGAAGACACACCGTTCTTAAATTTTTTGCCGAAATACTCAGCTTTTTTAATATCGCTATCTTCAAAACATCTCATTAATGCACCATAAACTATCGTATCCGAGTACCGGGAAAATAGTTCATCTGAATCTACAGTTGTCGCACCTTTGTTTGGTGTTATTGATGTTACTACTCTTAAATTAGCACCACCGGCGACTGGGGTTGGGAATATTTCTATTTTATTACCGCTTACAGATTTAAACGCTTGTAAATAATCTGAGTCCCCTAAATTAGCTGTGATAAACCCATTGTTCGGCCTTTTGATTACACGCTCCTGACCGCTTCCAAAATTATCAATGATGTATAAATTTGAATGAGCGGAACTATCGGCAGGTATAGTTAAATCATAAACCGAGTCTCCTGGAGTAGTCACAATATTAGTATTGACTCTCCAGAAACTCGTTTTTCTACAAATTTCATCAATTGCCCACCTCAGTGAATCTACATAAAATTCAAGAGGTTTATTAGGAACCCTTAACCGGAGTTCGTTATTTAGGCTATCAATTTCAGGCATTCGATATTACTCCGAAAAGTTGTGTAACTTGTCTTTTAAAAGATAACCTTCCAAAGCCCATATCTTATTACGAGCATTATCGAACGCTGTCTTTTGTCCGATTACGGCATCAAAGTTTTCAGGACTAACACACGCCGATTCACCGATGACATTAAACCCGTTCATAAGGGTTAAACAACACACTGTCATCATTGTTTTAGTAAAAACATAAAACTCTTTGCTTTTAATAGAGGCATCTATTAATTCCGGGGTAAGTCTCGGTGCAACTAACCCCTTCTTTTGTATTTCTTCCTCTAATTCGTTTTCTTCAGTCATTCGATGTTGATCCTTTAATCGGGTTCAACCATTTCAAATTTATCATCGGCAGTACTTTCCGCTTCTGCTTTAGCTTTTTCTTCTGCTTCAATTTTCTTTAATTTGTTAGCTTTACGAGTAGCGGCGGCGCGTTCTTGTTTACCTGGAGTAACCTTGACGGGTGCCGGTCCTGAAGAGTCAACAATGGAGGCAGGGATAATGGAGGTAGGACTTATAGCAACTTCTACTTTATTGGACTTCTCCAGTTTTAACAGTGCAGATTGTGCTGTTTCAACTTTACGCCGTTCATCAAGAGGATAGCAAACTTCGTCAATTTCTGTTGTCAATCCTGAAACTTTACGCTTCAACGATCTTAATAATCCTCTATCCCCATCTTTTGCGGCAAAGTCCATATCTGAATAGAGTGAGTCAAGATTATGGTGAAGACTTTTTACATGTTCGATTTTTTCCTGTATGTGATCCGGTGCGCCGGTCACCCAATGAATTGAAGATTCACTGTTTGCTGATTTGTTCCTAGTAAGTATTGCAAAGGAATAAGCAAAGAAATTTCTTGTTTTTACATTAACCAATGGTCTGAACATTGGTACTTTTAATGTGTGTTCACTGGGATCTATCCCATCTGAACCTTGTTCTACATAAGATGTATCCATCTTTAAATTCCTCTTAATAAGTAAGTATTAAAAATGACGAGCCATCAAGTGTTTCTCGTGCTTACTCAAGAAAGGTATACTAAATGACTCATCATTCTATAAATCATATCATATTTAAGTGCTATTGATTTTTAACATATTTTTCAGTTACACTAATTTGATAGGTTCAACGCCCTGATAACAGGATATGAATAAATCATCACTGATATTTGGTGGCCTTGTCCCTCCTGAACCGTCAGGTACGGGGGCCATATAAGGTAAAAATTTAGCTTTTTTTGCTTCTACTAATACTTCATATTCAAATACCCCGTCCCCTACATCAATGATTTTATCCCTTGACCGGATTGATTCTACTTTTATCGGTGGTTTAGGCCCGTCTGACATTTGAGATTCCAGGTATATGATCAATTCTGATTCATCGTATCTTGCTGGCAATCTGAAGTGAAGCATACCTTTACCGGAGGCCGGGCCGGTCCCGTTCATAGGTTTAACTACACAACTGTAGTTTTCCCCGGAGGAAAGTGCTGTAGGACTCCCACCGTTATCCGCATAGATCATATCCACCATGAGTTTGATGTTATTTGAGAATGCAGGGGTATCGGGTAATAATGTTATATAGTCGTACCAGTTCATAAATTGACCGCTCCTACTGTGATTGTTTTAATATTCACTCACCAGAGTGATTCTACTTTTATCGGTGTGTCTTTGTATGCTCATAATTTAATTAATCAACCATTCTTACAGCTGCATTTGAATCTCTTAAGACACAACTGCCACCCCCTGATAGACATTTAACATCAAAATATATATTGCCTGAACTAAAAGCTCCGTAAGCAGGATCAAGATAGGTTTTTGGGGTTCTTAAATATCGTTTGTATGCTGATAATTCTGTATTAACAGCCCCTTGTGGTGTGCCACCAGCTCCGGATTTTTTATAGTTATAACCATTTACATTATCTGTTCCATTTACCTCTAGTACTACTTCACATGATTGCACGTTCGATGGGTGAATTAGTTCCACAACAGCCTCGGCTATTACATATTTTCCTGCAATATATGATGCTGTAAATGCATCCACGTTATACACTCTAATAGCCTTGCTAGACTGTGGATCAGTTATTTCTATTTGCTGACATTTGCCTGATGTTGTTGCTACACCCCAATAACTATTTGATAAATCAGTAGCAAATGTACCAGAGTTATGCGCGTTTAAACATTTATAAGCAACACCAGACTCTATAACAACCTCATTATAAGAGTATATATGGCCAGTTTCCCATACCCCAGGTGTTGCTCCTTGGGGGGATAGATACAGTGGAAATCTTACTTGTGGTAGTGTAATACAAACCATTGCCGCATCGGATGTGTTGTCGTAAACTCTCCACCCATCTGCCACAGTACCAGTAACATTGGTTCCTGTTTTTACACCCCCTGTTCCAGAAAATGATGGATTGTCTGAAATAACTTCATTATTAGCATTATTTTCATCTGTATCAACTGCAGAAACAGAAAAAGG
>Ga0164313_10003498_pt1 | contig 13971 bp, 10 predicted proteins | sample GuaBasSedimGuay4_FD_113735 | JGI IMG/M metagenome (GOLD analysis project Ga0164313, IMG submission 113735) | Subseafloor sediment microbial communities from Guaymas Basin, Gulf of California, Mexico - Guay4, Core 4569-4, 0-3 cm | ecosystem: Environmental > Aquatic > Marine > Hydrothermal vents... | reverse complement strand
TCATCGGTAGTATATTTTTTACCAGGTTGACGTTTGAAAGTGAGGTTAATGCTTTTCTTTTATCTCCAGTAGCTATACATACAGACTACCAGGGAAAGGGTATTGGTCAAAAATTGATTAACTATGGCACTAACCACTTAAAAGAAAACGGAGTAGCGCTAGTCTTTACCTATGGTGATCCTAAATTTTACTCAAAAGTTGGATTTAGCCTCATTACCGAAAAGTTAGCAAAAGCCCCCTTAAAATTAAAATACCCAGAAGGGTGGCTTGGACAATCATTGGTTAGTGATGAAATTGAGCCCATTACGGGTAGTTCGTATTGCGTAGAAGCACTTAACAAACCTGAATATTGGTAGGAAATTTTACACGGTGGTGAAAACACATAACAATAATTGTTTTTTTGGGTGCCTATCAATTGCATTCTTAAGTAAGCAGCATTCGGATCTGGTCCGGTTTTCCTGAGGGTGTTAATAAGATGAAATGGTATTTTGCAAAGCGGACATCAGCATTGCTGGCCCTTCTCATATTTCCACACTGGGCATTCGCTGTCGAAGACAGACCGTTTACCGAGTCCGTAGTTATCTTCAATACCATTTGTGCAAAATGTCACGAGGCGCAATGCAGCGGTCGTTTAAGTTTTGATGATGCCCTCGAGAAATCTGCCAACCATATTCTGCGTCATTATGGGCCAGCTTCGGGGAAACAGTGGATACAGAAGGAGTTATTCGACATCCTCAATTACATGAAGGAAAAGTGCGCCTATTACCCATCCAACAGTTCTGTTCCCCTTAAGAAAACCTGGGATAGCGATGTACTGGAAGAATTCTCTACGTTACTGGACAGGAATTATTTCCTTCCTGTTGGCAGCCTTTCACCTGGAAGCTACCGCCTGGTGTTTGAGCTGGAAAAGGACATAAGGGCAACCGTACATCTGATCTCCGAAGAATTCGATATGGTCGTTGATGATTGTTTTGATTCGAGTAATAAACGAATAGATATCAAATTTTCCGTTGAAGATTCAGGGCATTATTTCTTTCGGATGTATCCACGTGAGCCGGCAAAGATAACCCGACTTTCCATAACAAAGTCGTAAAGTACTAAAAGACATCCATTATTTAAACACACTGCTGTCCCGTTAACTGTGCTGAGCTGTCTACAACCCTTACACTGTCCGGATGAGGTTATGTTTATACTATCCGAGACATGAATGGTACCCGTCCCCTGAGACACGCTGTAAATACATCCTTGTACGCTCGAATGCCGCGTCCATGCGGCATACGGTCTCAGGCAATGGGCCCCATCCATGCCTCTAGTGGTTAACGGGTCAGCAGTGATTTAAACATGTTATTTTTTAGATGATTCTTGTTAATAAATGAACTGATTTTTAGTTTTTAAAACTTAGATTTTTTACGCAAATCATGGGTAATAAGTTTTAATACGATCACAGTTTCTCACATCAAAATGCAGCCATGATACGCCAAGCTCCAGGCTGCCGATTAATTTAAAATCATCGTCCTGTGGGTTTGCCAGAATATCCTGACGGACCTCTTCTGCCGATTTGCCAGTGAACAGGCAATCAGCCGCACGGCCAAAAGAATGCTGACTAAATGCGCTGTAATAAGGGCTGTCCGAGGTGCGTAAACCACTCCATTCCCTGTCTTTTCCCCAGTAATAATTATTGACCGTCATTGAACCATATCGGCTTCTCAAGCTGTCGAGTGTGATTAACAATCGTTCATCAAGCAACTCCCATGCTTTTTCGCCTCTTTTATGAAAAACATGCGGAGGTACTAATTCGTGGATAGAAAAATATTCACATTTGTACATATATATTCTCCTTGAAATGCCTGGCAGCAGATATTTATTTAGCCATAAAACTTCATATTACGACTATTAAGCATTGATTAAAAAAGCAAAACAGCGCCCCTTTATATTCACCCTATAGCTTTACATTAATTACCCTGAGAAAGGATTCCGACAGTTCTCCGCGCCCGGCTTTATCAATGAGCTGTTCTGCTGTTTGCATAATCTCCGACAAAGAGCCGGTTATAAACACCATACCCAGTTCAAGTGTCACCCGTTTGTCCGCAATCGGATTCCTTGTGTTCGCATTGGCTGGCTGAAGAAAGACCATCTGGATTTCATCGACTTCATCGGGGATACTGTCACAACCGCCTCCCGAAGCAACAAATGCAAACAGCTCTTCCGGGTTATGGAATGACACGCTTTCTTCTTTAAATTCCTGCTCTCCGGCTTTAGCCGAAAATTCAACGCTTATAATAGGGTTCATGGTTATCACTTCCTCTTTATTAAATTATGGGCAGCTTTGTTTCTGCTGTTAATTTTTATGTACCACCACCGCCTTCAATTGCCTGCTGGTAAAGATGCACATCACGCTGCGGGAAGGGTATAGAAACGCCTTCGGCATCAAAGCGGCGTTTAACTTCTCGCGTAATATCCCAGTAAACATCCCAGTAATCATCGGGTTTGACCCAGGGACGGCAGATAAAATTAACCGATGAGTCTGCAAGTTCATGAAGTTTTACTTTATATTCAGGTTCTTTCAAAACAAGCTCATGCTCGTTTACAATTTCTTCCAGAATTTTCTGTGCCTTATCAATATCATCGCTATAACCGATACCAAAAACCAGGTCTACCCGGCGTTCAGTGATACCGGTAACATTTATAATGACATCACCCCAAACCGAATTATTAGGCACGATAACAAGCTGGTTATCCGGCGTTCTTAATTGTGTAGATAACAAACTCATGGACTCGACCTCACCAAGCGTACCTGCCACCTGAATCATGTCACCAATATCAAAGGGCCGATACATCAACATAAGAAGGCCGCTTGCAAAGTTACTAAGCGAGTTCTGCAGGGCAAATGCAATGACGAAACCGGCAGCACCAATAATAGCGAGCACCGGTCCAATATTAATTTCCAGCGCGGAGAGACCGACAAACAGCCCAATCAACAAAACAAGTCGACGCGCACTCATCACCAGGAAATCACGTAATAATGTTGAAAAATGTTGAGACTTCGAAAACGCCTTTTTAGCGGCTTTCCCGGCAACAATCGAGAGCAGATAAAACACCACCACAATAACAATAAACTTGATCATATTGAGGGCCCAGCGAAGACCACCTTCTGTCGACATCAACCAGCCGGTAATCGTTGTCCATGTCGCACTCGCGTCCGTCACATCAACCTTGATACCGGATATCGCCTTTATATAAGTATCATATTCAGCCGTTTCACCGCCTTTGGCATCCAGCTCTGCCAATACAATATTAACCCGGTCGATGAGCACCGTTCTTTCTGCCATTAAATCGGTGATAAGCTTGATTAACGCTGTTTTGACATCTTCCTTCGCTTCTGTCGTTTTGCCTGATACAGCAATCGCCTGACCTTCTTCCTTTGCCTTAATTTCAGCATCCTTGATTGCCTTTTGCACCGATGCATCCTGAGCAGATTTCTTTTCTAATTCCTTTACTTCCTGCAACGCTTCTCTGGCTTCCTTTGCAACTTGTTTGGCTTCCTCAGTAGCTTCTTTGGCTTCCTCAGCAGCCTCTTTTACATCTTCAGCAGCCTCTTTTACCTGTTCAGGATCAGCATCTTCTTTTGTTTCCTTAACCTCTTTTTTAGCTGCCTTAACCTCTTCTTTGGCTGCCTTAACCTCTTTTTTGGCTTCCTTAACTTCTTCTTTCGCTTCTTTTACATCCTCTAATGTCGCTTCAACTTCCTCTGCCTTTTTTATCTCTTCCTTCTTGTAGATTGCTGCCACCTGGGCGTTGCTGATTTCTGCCACTTTTTCCTTCAGCAATAAAATCCAGGCCTGCGCTTCAACTTCAAGCTCACATTTTGTCAGCGGTTTGACGTGATAAGCCAGCACCTCCTCAAGTACATTGGCGTCTTTATTTGTTACCGCTTTTATATCAGAGGGGCAGTCAGCAGCAAAAACACCGTTCGACATCATTATCAGGACGACTGCCGGCCACAGCAGCCAGTTCAAGGTGACAGGTTTTTTTTCCATTTGATTAATTCTCAATAGTAGCTTTATTAGTTAGTTGTCCATGTCCTGCAAAACATGTCTTTTAGAAATAGTTTTTGAAACACAGTGTAACGCAACAGAATAACACTAACACATTATAAAGCTTTGCCAGAGATCAAAAAAAGGAGGTTTCATGAATCTGGACGGACTAATCATTGGGGGTAGACCGGCACCTTTTACTTTCTGTTAACTATAATCTTACTAATGTATACTGCCCCGCTTTTTGTTACCAGAGAATCATAACCATGACACAGAATAAACCGATGAATCGTTGGCTCGTTGTTATTGGCGCGATTACTATACAACTCTGCCTTGGATCCATCTATGCCTGGTCCGTTTATACTCCTGCCTTGATAGCCGCAGGCTGGAGCAAGCTGGACACTCAGTTTGTGTTCGCCGCTGGTCTGACTTCTTTTGCAGTAACCATGGTTTTTGCCGGACGTAAGCTGAAATCCTGGGGGCCTCGTATGCTGGCAATAGCGGGTGGACTAACCTTATGTGCGGGTTATGTTCTGGCTGGTTTGACCGGTGGTACAGAATTTTGGCCGGTATTTTTTGGCGTAGGAGTGATTGGTGGTATCGGCATCGGCCTTGCTTACGTGGTTCCTATCGCGGTAGGCATGAACTGGTTTCCTGACCATAAAGGCATGATTACCGGGCTGGCAGTGGCTGGTTTTGGTTTTGGCGCCATGGTCTGGGTAAAACTGGCGGGGACCTGGGGAAACCTGATTGCCAGCATTGGCCTCGGGCAAACCTTTATTATTTATGGAATTGCTTTTGCTGCTTTGGTACTCATTGGCAGCCTGTGGATGAAAATGCCACCTGTTGGCTGGCGTCCAACCGGGTACCAGGCACCAGAACAAAACTCCGGATCGGGAGGTGAGGATTTCGGTGTTGGCGAGATGTTGAATACCCCGCAGTTTTATTTAATCTTTCTTACTTTTGCAGTGAGCGCGGGTGCCGGCTTAATGTCTATCGGCCTGATGAAAATTTACCCCATGGAGGCTCTGCAGGCTTCCGGTTATAGTGAGCTGGAAGCCAGCGCTATTGCTGGTACCGCGATGGCGGTATTCTTCAGCCTGGCAAACGGCATCGGCAGAATTGTCTGGGGCACCCTGAGCGACAAACTAGGGCGTAAATACTCGGTGATGATGATGGCTGGCAGCCAGGGTGTGATTTTACTGGCATTCACTGCCATGGCTGGCAACGAATACCTGCTTTACCTGGGGGCAACGCTGATCGGTTTTAACTTCGGCGGCAACTTCGCGCTGTTTCCTGCATTAACCGCTGATGAGTTTGGCAACCATACCGTGGGACAAAATTATCCTTATGTGTTTTTATCTTATGGTGTTGGCGGCATAGTGTTCCCGATATTAGGTGGCATGCTTGGTGATATGGGCAACTTCCCGCTGGCATTTTCGCTGTGCGGTTTTGCCTGCCTGCTCGGTGCTGTGGCCATTGCCATCGTGTTCCCGCCACATCAAAGCGAAGCCCATCGGCCGTTCAGCGTACACGGCTTTTTCCACCAGCTTCATATCTTTGATCATGAGACTCAACAACAAAACGGCTAATTAACGGCTGCCTGATTGGCAACAGGATTAATGAAAAGGATACCCACTGCTGCTCCACAAAAAATATCCAGGGATATCTCAATCATGCAGGTGATAAATTCACCGCGAGGTACAACGCCTCCTGCATGGACACAAAAAGGGCAGCCAACGTGCTGCCCTTTTTTTATTTAGTGTATTTAACTGGTATATTTACGGAAATACAGAAACGAACAGAAGTTATTGCCATGATTGTAAACCCCACACCCGCCCTGTTGGACAGCCTGTACTGGATCACCCTGACTGCGGTTATCGTCTCATCTGCCTCCGGGGTACTAAAGGCCGGCTTCAAACAGTTTGACCTGTTCGGTGTGATAATTATTGCAATCGCGACCGGGCTGGGCGGCGGCTCGCTACGGGACATGCTGCTGGATCGCGATGTGTTCTGGATACGCGACCAGGGATTTTTTATCGCCTCCCTTGGCAGTGCGATCTTCATCTTTATCGCTGCACGCCTGACTGCCATTCCACCGCGTTTGTTCCTGGTAGCCGATGCCGCTGGCCTGGCGACTTTCGGTATTGCCGGAACACTGGTGTCGTTGATGGTAGGTGCGCCCTGGCTGGTAGCCAGTTTTATGGGGGTAATGACCGGCATCATGGGGGGTATCTTTCGCGACATATTATGCAATGAACCGCCAGTCGTGTTCCAGAGCCCGCTTTATGCCACGGTATCATGGGGAGGCTCATTACTGTTTATTACTCTGTTGTATCTGAACCTGGACGCAACGTTTGCTGCCATTATTGCCGGAGCAGGCATTTTTATTACCCGCCTGCTGGCGATCAAATTTAATATCAGCCTGCCAAGATTTCGTTTCAGGTCTTAATTGACTGGCCGTAACAGGCGCCCATATACCTTACATCAGAGCCAATACCAGTAAGTTAAGCTATTCCGTGCAAATGTCTGCCATTATTGCCGGAGCAGGCATCTTTATCACCCGCCTGCTGGCGATCAAATTTAATATCAGCCTGCCGAGATTTCGCTTCAGGTCTTAATTGACTGGCCGTAACAGGCGCTCATATACCTTACATTAGAGGCCATCATTAGCCTGGCGTAATCATATCCTGCTGCACAGAAATGCTATTTATTGCCAGCTTGCGCATAACGCTGCACGCCTGGTCTTCACTCTAATTTTTAAAATGGACTGGCTAAGACTTTAGCCTTTGTTATGCACCGTGTTAGTGCGCAGCGCACCACAACCGTAGAGCTACCGCTCAACTTACAATATAAGCATTTGATTTATATGTTATTTAATAATTGGCATGCCGATTGCATAGTGGTATTAAAAAATATTGCAACGAAGCACAGGAAACAATAATGTCCCAGGCAGACTCAAAATCTAAACTTAATTTGTTCTCATTTTCAGGCAACATGCGCATTCTGCATTTAACCTGGTTTGCCTTTTTTATTAGTTTTATGGTGTGGTTCGCGCATGCACCACTGATGGTGGTCATTCGAGAAACCTTTGGCCTGTCTGATCAGGAAGTTAAAGCACTGTTAATTCTTAATGTGGCAATGACGATTCCTGCGCGAATTGTAGTTGGTATGCTGGTGGACCGTTTTGGCCCCCGCATCATGTTTTCTTCTATCCTGATTCTCTCAGGCATCTTCTGTATCGCTTTTTCGATGGCGCAAAACTACCAGCAACTCGCTACTCTCAGATTCTTACTTGGTTTTGTCGGGGCCGGTTTTGTCGTGGGCATCCGCATGATATCCGAATGGTTCCCTGCTCGTCAGACCGGCGTTGCACAGGGTATTTATGGTGGCTGGGGTAATTTTGGTTCGGCGGCGTCGGCCATGCTGCTGCCTGGCCTTGCATTGCTATATGGCGGTGACGATGGCTGGCGTTACGCGATAGCATCAACCGGTATTATTGCTATTTTATACGGTATTTTTTATTACTTTGCCGTTACCAACACACCGAAAGGCTCGACTTACTTTAAGCCTAAGAAAATGGGTGGCATGGAAGTGACCAGCAAATTTGATTTCTTTTTGTACCTGGTGGTTAGTATCCCGATGTACGGCGCACTGGCGGTACTGGCATGGAAACTGTCTCCGGCCAACTTGAACTGGTTTGATAACAGTATCACTTACGGTATCTACGCTACATTGACTGCGGTATATCTTTATCAGTCTTTTAATATTTACCAGGTCAATAAAGAAATATTTAAAAAAGACGTGCCCGATATATTTAAATATGATTTCAGCCAGGTGGCGGTATTAAACCTGGCTTACCTGGTAACGTTCGGCTCCGAGCTTGCGCTGGTTTCGATGTTGCCGTTGTTTTATAAAGACACTTTTGAGATTTCAACGGTGCTTGCCGGTATCCTGGCCGCGATTTACCCGGTAATGAATTTAATTGCTCGCCCCGCCGGCGGCGTCATCAGTGACAAGTTTGGCCGTAAGCGCACACTTACTGTTTTATTTACCGGCATCGCGCTATCTTTTGCATTGTTAGCTCAGGTTGATTCAAGCTGGGCATTACCCCTGGTTGTTGTTACCACTATTATCTGCGGTTTATTTTCTAAAGCAGGTTCCGGTGCTGTGTTTGCCATGGTGCCGCTTATTCAACGTCGTATGACCGGACAAATTGCCGGCATGACAGGTGCCTACGGCAATATCGGCGGGGTAATGTTCTTAACTATCCTGTCATTTGTTTCTACACAGGCGTTTTTCATGTTTATCGCAGGCGCGGGGGCAATTGTCCTGTTTGCTATTATCGTCTTCTCTCGTGAACCGCACGGTCAGATGGCAGAAGTGATGCCTGATGGCAGTGTTGAAATGATTGATGTTTCATAAATAAATCACGCTAAAGAAACGTTGTCATCCTGACGCAGGAAGGATCTTATGCAGAGCAGTAATAGTGAAAATCTTAAGATCCTTCCTGCGTCAGGATGACAGTTATAATTACCCGCTGGTCCAGGGTAGCTCTGATTTAATCTATTATGCTTCTTATCTTTACACTTAGCGGTTAACATTGAGCATGCATTCTCAATTAAAAATCAGCCTCGGTCAAAGCTCAGACAAAGGCATCAAAGAACGCAATGAAGATTTTTACGGCGCTTACATTGCTGAGGATTCAACACTCGATAATAAAGGCATTGCCTGTGCCATTGCCGATGGTATGGGTAGCTGTGCAAACGCGCAGGAAGCCAGTGAACATTGTGTTAAAAGTTTTCTCAACGATTATTTCAGCACACCGGAAACCTGGTCAGTTAAATCATCCGGCGCAAAAGTTTTAACCGCGATCAATAACTGGCTATTAAGCAACGGCAATAAAGATCATGCTAATGGTATGGTCACGACATTTAGTGCACTGGTGTTCAAATCCACTACCGCCCATATTTTTCACATTGGTGATTCACGTATTTATCGATGCCGCATACACGACAACATTTGTGATTTCGAATTACTCACCACCGACCACCGTGTCTGGATCTCTAAAGAAAAAAATTATTTAAGCCGCGCCATGGGCATTGATTTTCATCTCGATATTGATTACAAGATGGTCGACATGGAAGAAGGTGATATTTATGTGATGACCACAGACGGTATTCACGATTACCTTACTGATGCGCAAATAAAACAACACCTTAAATCTTCAGCCGCACTGGATGTCATCGCCGATAAAATTGTGCAACACGCACTGAATGAAAACAGTCATGACAATGTTACCTGCCAGTTAGTTCGCATTGATGGCCTGCCCGGCCAGGACGCCAATGAAGTCTTTAATAATCTAACACGCCTGCCCTTCCCGCCTCACCTTGGCCCGGGCATGACCATGGATGGATACGAGATTCTTGAAGAGGTTCATGCCAGCACGACATCACAGCTTTATAAAGTTCGCGATATAGAAAGCAATGAAATGTTTATGATGAAAACACCATCGGTTAACTACTCCGATGACCCGGCCTATATTGAACGTTTTTACATGGAAGAATGGGCTGGAAAACGCATACAGAGTGACGCTGTATTAAAAATTATCGAGCAAACTCGGCAGCGTAATTTTTTATATTTCATTATGGAATATATTGACGGTATAACCTTAAAACAGTGGGCGGAAGATCATCCCTCACCGGATTTTGAGCAGGTGATCAGCATCACCAATAAAATCATAAAAGGTTTACGCGTGTTTCATCGACTGGAAATGCTGCACCGTGATTTAAAACCCGAAAACATAATGATAACCACACACGGCGTGGTAAAAATCATTGATTTTGGTTCGGTTAAAATTGCCGGTATACAGGAAATAAGCACACCGGTGGAACGCATCGAACTGCTAGGCACTAAAAACTACACGGCACCGGAATACCTGCTTGGCATGGAGGGCAGTAATCGCTCTGATATCTATTCACTCGGCGTACTGGTTTATTACCTGCTGACCGGGCACCTGCCTTATGGAGATAAAATGTCGCGCGATCTTAACTGGCGCACATTAAATAAAATTAAATATGAATCATCGATCAAACACAACCCGATGATTCCACTGTGGATGGATGGCGCCATTCATCAAGCGGTAAAAAAAGATCAGCGCTTACGCTACGACACATTCTCCGAGTTTCTATATGATCTTAGCCATCCAAAAGAATCATTCATGGGGCACTCTGCACCTTTATTAGAACGCAACCCGACGTCATTCTGGCAAATTATTAGCGGGATTTTATTGCTCGGTAATATTGCCTGGTTTATTTTTTTTGTTTCATGAGCAGCGATACTAATGAATAGCGAAGCAACTTCTGTTAGCTGCATTATTCTTGCTGGCGGCAGGGGCAGACGTGCAGGCGGCCTGGACAAGGGCTTGCTTCCCTATGAAAAAAAAACCGGGGAAAACAAAACAGCTAAAAGCAAACCGTTAATAGAACATGTTATCGATGCAGTAAAAAACCAGGTTGATGATATTGTTATTAGTGCAAACCGGAATATTGAGAGCTATAAGTCATATAGCGCTAATGTTATCGGCGATGCTAGTGAAGACTACCAGGGACCACTGGCAGGAATTGCTGCCTGTTTAAAACATTGTAAGCATGAACTGGTTCTGGTCGTAGCCTGCGACATGCCAAATCTGCCCGGCAACCTGGTTACACGATTACTAAGCGAAATTCAAAACAATTCCATTAGTATCGCCACTGTAGACAGGCATCACCAACTGGCATTGATAATTAAAAGCAATATGCTTGATTCAGTACAGCAACACCTGAAAAATAATCAGCTAAAACTTATTCAATGGGTGGAGTCGGTTCCATATGACACGGTTAGTTTTAATGATATGCCCGCTGCCTTTGTTAATTTAAACCACCTTAATTAGAGTTGTAAGTTGTAAGTTTAAAGTTATAAGTTCATTTCTTATAACTTACTACTTGTAACTTAAAACTTATATCTTGAAAAGATAAATTAAAACTTGCACCCTCAATCCATGGCCATCAAAATACCGCGATGAATATCACCCCCCAACAACGTAAGCAGGAAACCAACCGTATCACTCTGTGGGGTGTTGCGGTTAATCTTGTCCTCGCCGTAATAAAAATTGCCGGTGGTCTCATAGGTCAATCACAGGCCTTGCTCGCAGATGGCATTCACTCACTTTCTGATCTTGCCAGTGATGCCATGGTGCTTTTAGCCGTCAAACACGCAGGTGAAGACGCTGATGAAGACCACCCGTATGGTCATGCGCGTTACGAAACCCTGGCAACGGTAGCACTTGGCATCTTATTAATCGCCGTCGCTGGCGGTATCGCATACGACGCCGTACTTCGGCTTCAACACCCCGAAGAAATTGCCGTGCCGGCACTGTTCACACTGATTATCGCCGCGATATCAATTGTTAGTAATGAAGGCCTGTATCACGCCACACGTGCAGTCGCTCAAAAGATCCGATCACCCTTACTCGAAGCCAATGCCTGGCATCATCGCAGCGACGCCGTGTCTTCCATCGTTGTACTTGTTGGCATCGCAGCAACCTATATTGGTTATCCGATGCTAGACGCCATTGCAGCTATTCTGGTGGCATTAATGATCGCCAAAATCGGCCTGGATTTAAGCCGTCAAAGTGTACAGGAGCTGGTTGATACCGCACTGGAACCTGAAATGGTCGAACAGATCAAACAAACTATTTTAAGCATAGATGATGTCCGCCAACTGCACATGTTACGCACACGTCGTATGGGACATAATGCCCTGGTTGATGTGCATATACAGGTCTCTCCCAAACTTAGCGTCTCTGAAGGGCATCATATAACCGAAGCAGTTGAAACCAGCCTGAAGGATAAGTTTGAAGAGGTCAACGACGTCACTGTGCACATCGACCCTGAAGATGATGAAACCTCTGCCAGTTGTAAACATTTGCCACTGCGCAGTGAACTACTGCTTACGCTGAACAATGAATGGGCACAACATGACGTGCTGAAACATATTGATGATGTGACCCTGCATTACCTGGATGGCCACGTTCATGTTGAAGCCTGTTTACCTCTACACTATTTACACGGCCTTGAAGATGCCGGCTCCCTTAAAAGGGATTTTGAGCAGTTGAACAGCCGTTTTAGCTATATAAGCAGAAGCCACCTGTATTTCAGCTAATCCCTCCCTATTAACGCAGCAAAATAGTGCTCCAGATATAAAACACCATTAATTGAGTCTTAATTTCACTACTGTCCCGTTAACAGCTAGAGATATGGGTCGTTAACTACTTGCTGAGACCGTCACCCGCAAGGCAGGTTTTTGCTCCTCGGCAATTGCTCCTGCATTGCCCTACTACCGTCCATCCATGGACATATGCAAAACCTGCACTTCCTCCATCCGTGGTGGTCGGCTGCGGGTGCGAGCCCCATGGATGGGTTCACTGCGTGTCTCAGCAAGTAGTTAACGATTCATGTCTCGGTTTGTATAATCATTGGCTAATGCCTACTATATCGCCATTTGCATACAATAATATATTTCTTAACGGGACAGCAGTGTCTTAATTTATAAAATACCGGCGAAAAAATCCATAATATCGGGTTTCCCTTATTGCCATGTTTCGTGCAAAATCACCCCCTGTAAAAAAAGGACCTTTGATGAGCTCTGTTTCAATTAAGTTGTTGAATAACGCATCTTATAAATACTAACAGAATTGATTAAAGGTTCTTTTATCCGGGCCGGTCAACAAACCGGCTTCCGGGTAGACATAACAAACGCTATGCGGATAGCAGACTGCATCACCCCTGTTTATATCAGTTTGATATATCAAACTGATATAACAACCCGGGATGCAAGCAGTTTTCTGCGTGGATTATTCTTTATAAATTGATTAGAGGCTCTTAAAAATGGCTGCAAGCGACGTAATGAACATGATTAAGGAAAAAGGCGTTAAATTCGTTGATTTCCGTTTTACTGACACACAAGGCAAGGAACAACACGTTTCTGTACCTGCTCACACTATCGATGAAGATGTACTGGCTGAAGGCAAAATGTTCGACGGTTCTTCAATTCAGGGCTGGAAAAGTATCAATGCATCAGACATGATCATCATGCCGGATTGCGATTCACAGGTTATCGACCCGTTCTGTGAAGAAGTGACCATGAATTTACGTTGTGACGTTATCGAACCGACTGATATGACTGGTTATAACCGCGACCCACGCTCTATAGCCAAACGTGCCGAAGCTTACTTAAATTCAACCGGTATCGGAGATACTGCCTATTTTGGCCCTGAAAACGAATTTTTCGTTTTTGACGGCGTGCAATGGGGCGACGAAATGGGTGGCGTTTTCTACAAGATCGAATCTGAAGAAGCTGCCTGGAACACCGGTAAAGATTACGATGGCAGCAACATGGGTCACCGTCCCGGCGTTAAAGGTGGTTACTTCCCGGTTCCGCCAATTGATTCATTGCAGGACCTGCGTTCTTCTATGTGCCTGGTAATGGAGGAGATGGGCGCTGAGACTGAAGTACACCATCACGAAGTAGGTACTGCCGGTCAGTGTGAGATTGGCGCAGTGTTTAACACTTTGGTACGCAAAGCTGACGAAGTACAGATCTACAAATATGTTGTGCATAATGTTGCCCATGCTTACGGAAAAACGGCCACCTTCATGCCTAAACCAATGGTTGGTGATAACGGTAACGGCATGCACGTACACCAGTCTATCTTCAAGAATGGTGAAAACCTTTTCTCTGGTGATCTTTATGGTGGCCTTTCACAGGACGCTTTGTATTACATCGGTGGCATTATCAAACATGCTAAAGCGCTTAATGCCTTTGCTAACGCTTCAACTAACAGTTACAAACGTCTTGTTCCCGGTTTCGAAGCACCTGTTATGCTGGCTTATTCTGC
>Ga0164313_10003497_pt1 | contig 13971 bp, 10 predicted proteins | sample GuaBasSedimGuay4_FD_113735 | JGI IMG/M metagenome (GOLD analysis project Ga0164313, IMG submission 113735) | Subseafloor sediment microbial communities from Guaymas Basin, Gulf of California, Mexico - Guay4, Core 4569-4, 0-3 cm | ecosystem: Environmental > Aquatic > Marine > Hydrothermal vents... | reverse complement strand
TAAAAGAACTTATTCCACAACAAATGTTCGAGATTGCAATTCAAGCATCCATAGGAAGTAAAGTTATTTCACGAACTACTGTAAAAGCATTACGAAAAAATGTTCTTGCAAAATGCTATGGTGGTGATATTACTCGTAAGAGGAAATTATTAGAGAAGCAGAAAGCTGGTAAGAAACGAATGAAGCAAGTTGGTAATGTTGAAATCCCACAAGAGGCTTTCCTAGCTGTATTGCAGATAGATGAATAAAAAATTAAAAATGAAACAAAATTCAGATTGTTTTGTCAAACATAAATATTTAGGTTAAATGAGAATTAAATGAAGACACCAAAAGAGAAAAGTTTAGAATTTAGTAAGAATTTATTATTTGCTCTAATTGCAGCTCTCCTGATAAAATCTTTTCTAATTGAAACATCACGTGTTCCGACTGGTTCAATGGAAACTACAATAAAAGTTGGTGATTTTCTCTTTGTTAACAAATTTATCTATGGCTCATCATCACCTAGAAACATTCCCTTTACAGATATTTCTTTGCCGTTTTTTACTCTTCCAGCAATAAAAGAACCAGAAAAGGGTGAAATAGTTGTGTTTGAATATCCAGGTGATCGTGATGATCTAAGCTCAAAGGCCATTACAAATTATGTTAAAAGATGTATTGCAACTCCAGGTGATACCATTCAGATTATAAATAAAGTAGTTTTTATTAATGGTCAAGAATCACCAATCCCAACACATATTCAGTATAGTAAACCTTATCCTACTCAGGCTGGAGTTAATCATCCTTATATTTTTCCTAAAGGTTCAGGTTGGAATGAGGATAATTACGGTCCTTATGTGATACCTAAAGAAGGTGACGTAATTGATTTAAACATCGAAAATATTGAATGGTGGAGAACAATTATTGATCGCGAATTTGGTAAGAAAGTTGTTGTAAGAAGAAGTGGGAAAGTTTTTATTGATGACAAGGAAGTTAGGTCATATAAAATTCAAAAGGATTATTACTTTATGATGGGCGATAACCGTGACAATAGTGCCGATAGTCGGTTTTGGGGATTAGTATCGCGCGATTTAATTATAGGGGAGGCACTAATGATTTATTGGTCATGGAATCCTAAATATTCATTTGCTGAAATTTTCAAATTAGTTGGCTCAACACGTATTAGTAGAATTGCTAAGATTGTTCATTAGAACATAATATTAATAATTTATGAAAAAAGTATTATTATTAATAATCATATTTGTAAGCTATAACTTTGCCCAAAGTTCAACCAAATATTTTATCTATTTTAAAGATAAAGGAATTGATAAAACTACTCAACTTTCTAAATCATCATTTGAGTATAACCAAGCAATAAACTCACTTTCTAAGCGAAGTATAAAAAGAAGATCTAAAAGTATTGGTGAAAGCATTGTTACATTTGAAGACCTACCAATTAAATCAGAATATGTTGAATCCATTGTCAAAAGTGGTGCAAAAATTGTATGGAAATTGAAATGGTTCAATGCTGTTTCAGCATATTTAACAGAGATTCAAATTAAGAATATATCAAACTACTCTTTTGTTGAAAAAATTGAAAAAGTAAAGAGAATTGAATACACTCGTGATGAAGAACTTGAAGCTAAACTTAGTAAATCGTCAAATGTTTCCGATTCAAAGTATACGTTAAATTATGGACCCTCCCTTAGCCAGGTTGAACTCTCCGATGTTCCAATTATTCATGATGCCGGTTTCTCTGGAGAAGGAGTTCTTGTAGGAATTCTTGATGCGGGATTTGCTTGGCAATCTCACCCTGCACTGATGGATAGAGATGTTCTAGCCGAGCGAGATTTTGTGAATGGGGATGATATCGCTGATGACGGAGATGCTAGTCATGGAACAGCAGTATTTTCTTTAATTGGTGGTTTTGATGAAGGGCAAATAATTGGACCAGCTTACAGTGCCCAGTATGTATTGGCTAAAACGGAAGATGTTTATTCAGAAACTAGCGTTGAAGAGGATAACTATGCTGCTGCATTGGAATGGATGGATTCTATTGGAGTAGATATAACTACAACTTCTCTCGGTTATAGTGAATTTGATAATGAAGAGGATAATTATACTTATGCTGATATGGATGGAGAAACAACAATTGTTACCCGTGCATCAGAATTAGCTTTCTCAAGAGGTATTCTTACAATTTCTTCTTCTGGAAATCTAGATCCTGAAACTCCGAATTGGGTACATATTACTGCTCCTGCTGATGGTTTTAATACTATTGCTGTTGGAGCTGTAAGTTCAAATGGGAATATAGCTTCTTTTAGTTTAGGTGGGCCGACATACGATGGAAGAATAAAACCAGATTTTGTGACTCGAGGAGTCAGTTGTTATCATGCAAAGGCCTATTCAAATAATTATGGATATGCTTCAGGAACTTCGTTTTCTGCTCCCATTGCTTCTGGAATAGCTTCACAATTACTTTCGGCTTTTCCATATCTCACTAATGAGCAAGCACGTCAAATTCTACTTACAGCTAGCGACAGATTTGATAATCCGAATAATTTGTATGGTTATGGATTATTATCTTCAAGGAGAGCGTTAGAATATCCAAATGTAAAGTTAGCTAATCCAAGCTTAATAGATGAATATCCATCTATTAATAAATTATTTATTGATAGTTTAGGAATTTTTGAAGAGAATGTTTTTATTCGTTATACTGTTAATTCAGAAGAAAAAATTTACCGAGATAAAATGGAACATAGAGGGAATAATATTTACTCATTTTATTATAAAGGTAATTTAGAAGATGAAGTTACATTTGATTTTGAATATTTAGATTCAACTATGGTGTTGAGGCATTTTCCATCAGAGGGTAAGTTTCTCTATATTAACAGTGAAACTAATATTTCATATGAAAATGATTCTAAACCTGATCCAATTCCAACCAACTTTATGTTAAGTCAAAATTATCCAAATCCATTTAATCCCATAACTTATTTTGAATTATCGGTACCAAATGAAATGTATGTTACAATAAATATTTATAATGTGCTTGGACAAAAGGTGAAAACTATAATTTCAGAATATCATAGTCCTAATGTTTATCAATATTATTGGGATGGCTCAAATGATTTTGGTGGAAAAGTTTCAACTGGAGTTTATATCTATAGTGCTACTTCTAACAAAAATATAATTTCAAAGAAAATGATTTACGTAAAGTAGACTGAAGAAATAATTCTCCAGCCTACTTTCAATTGCTAAATATCATCAATTCTTCTTAATGTCTCAGAATACTCGGTTGCAACTTGTTTAATAGTCTTACTTGAAATAAGATTATGTATCTTATCACGTAATTCAGCCCATTCTTCATGTAGAGGACAGGGGGCTTCATCTGAACATTCTTTTAATCCAGTAACACACTTTAGATTAATGACCGGGCCTTCAACACGTTCAACAACTTCTAAAATTGTACTATTATTAGCCATTTCTGTAATCTTAAATCCACCACCTCTTCCTTTGAAGGAATCAACATAGCCATATTTTGCCATACGTTGAAGAATTTTAGCAAGGTAGTGTGCAGGAATATCTTCTTTTTCTGCTACTTCTGAAGACATAACCAATCTATCTTCTTGTTGGCGGGAAAGGTATAAAACAGCTCTGATAGCATATTCGCCAGTTTTTGTATAAATCATAGTTACTCCAATTAATAAAGGATTTAATATCTGAATAAAACTTAAACAAATAGAACCTATTTGTCAAGTATAATGAATAATACTTTCTATCTTTTTGAAAAAATCTTTAATAATTTTATTTATTATGGCTAATAACAATTTATATAATTATTTTGCATATATGAATGATGACAAATTTATTTTAAATAAACCGATATCAATTACGAAAATTTCTATTTTCTTGATATTGATATATATAATATTATTTGAATTTATTTGGGTAACACAAAATATTATTCCAAAACCTTTTCTGATAATTGACTCATTTCTATCACTTTGGACTGAATATAATTTGCTAAATGCTTTTTTTGAAACAACAGCAGTTATATTTCCAGCAATATTGATAGCAATTTTAGCTCTTGAAACATCAGCTAAGACATTTCTAAAACCGTTTCTAAATTTTAGTGGAATAATGAATATTGCTGTGCCCTTCAAATATTTCTCATTTTTCTTTGCCGCTCTATTGCTAAATTTTATATTTCCAAATTCTTTACTCGCTGAATTATTGTTTGCTTTCCTATTTGTGTTATTTAAGTTGCTGAAAATTGTATCTGATGCAACTGATTCTATTGCTGAGGAATATGTCCTATCCTCTAAATTCTTAGGTTTATCAGGAAACCAAATGTTTTCACAGGTAATCTGGAAAAGTTTGAAACCAAAAGTTTATAAAAGTCTAATTCAAGTTCACACACAATTGTGGGTAGCTGTATTGATTTATGAATTTGTGGGTTCATCAATAGGCATGGGAAATATCTACAGAGTGGCTTTTAATTATAACGATTTCTTGGCAATTATTTCACTTGGAATTTTCATTTCCTTGGTGATATTACTAGTTAATTCGATATTAAAAATTGTTACTTCAAAACTTGTTTTTTGGAAATAGTATGTCAGAGAACATCATTAAAATAGAATCCATTTCTAAAAATTATTCTGATATCACTGGATATAAAGTTCAACTTTTTGAAAATATTACTTTCGATATTGAACCAAAAAAAATAACGACGATACTTGCCGCAAAAGGACGAGGGAAATCGACTCTGTTGAAAATGATTGCAGGTATTGACGATGATATTAAGAAACCACTCAGAAAAAGAATTTACATCCCATCAAGACCATCATCTTTTCCTTGGCTTAGTGTTCTTGAAAATATTACTTTTAATCAAAAAAATGTTGATGAAACCGAACTAAAAAGTATTATCAAACTTGTCGGTCTTGAAGGCTATGAAGACCATTTCCCTGATAATGGAAGCATAGGATTTAGATTTAGAATATCACTAGCACGTGCTATTATTAATAAACCAGAATTAATTTTAATTGATGAAGCAATTTCAGTTCTTTCACTAAAAAGAAGGCTGGAATTATACTCAATTATGCGAAAAATTACTTCAGATAAAGGAATTCCAATTCTATATTCTACCTCATTGGTTTCAGAAGCTATTAGATTATCAGATAAAATTATTTTAATTGATCAATTACCCTCTAAAGTTGTTAGTGAAAAAACAATTTTAATAGATGATGAAAAAAGGGTTGATGATAAAATAATTTTTAGTATTTCAGACTATTTTGCTGGAGAAGAAATATCTATGCTTTCTATCAGATTCATCTAAAAATTTAAGGCACAAATTTTATTAAAAACGATAATTTGTATCTTAACTAACTATAAAACAACCATATAACTCAATCTTCTAATAAAGTACTTGACAAAAAACTGTTAAGAGTCTTATATTTGAATAATGTATTAGCCATTTTGAGGAAGTTTTGAAAAAATATTTTATCTTATCTATATACGTTTTACTTACAATAATATTTACATCCTGCTCTATTTTTGAAACAAATGATTATGAAGAACAGACAATTTCCAAAGAAACAAATGTTCTAGATCCCCAGCTTCTAATTAATAATTTAATGGAAGAAGTGAGATTAAATCATATAGAGGCGCTTGCCAATCAAGAATTAGGATTCACAGGAGCCGCAATATTACAGTATGAAGAAGCATTAAAAAAAATAAATCGCCTTAGTTATTTTCCTACAATGGAAGATAACGCTACTTACAATGAACTTGAAAATGCTATTGTTGAAGACTATCAGAAATTTATTGATAGTTTGGATGAGCTACCTGAGGGTGTATCAATTTCAGCTTTTGAGGAATGGGCTAACAATAAAATACCAGAATTTATTCCTGACGATATTACATCAGCTGAGGATAGTTTAAACGCAACCCTTTCGGATGTGATTGTTGTAGGGGATTTCCCGCTTGAAGTAAATAAATATGTTGAACAATATATTGAGTACTTTACTGGACGGGGAAGAAGAACAATGGAAATCTGGTTAGAGCGTTCTGGAAAATATTTCCCTATGATGGCCAAAACTTTTGAAGAAGAGGATGTTCCTCAGCAGTTAATCTTTCTAAGTATGCCAGAGAGTGGATTAAATCCTAAAGCACGTTCTTGGGCTAGAGCTGTTGGCTTATGGCAGTTTATTAAAAGTACTGGTAAAATGTATGATTTGAAGTCAAACTTTTATCTGGATGAACGTAGAGATCCAGAAAAAGCAACAAGAGCAGCTGCTAAATATTTACGTGATATGTATATATCACTCGATGACTGGTACGCCGCAATAGCTGGTTATAATTGCGGAGAAGGAAGGGTAAGACGTGCAATGAAAAGGGCAGGCTCAAAAAGTTATTGGAAATATAGGCGATTTCTTCCAAGGGAAACTAGAAATTATGTGCCACAATATATTGCTGTTACTTTGATAGGAAGTAACCCAAGCCACTACGGTTTTGAAAATATTAGGTATCAGAGAGCGATTGAAACTGAAACATTTAAAGTAAATAAGCCAATTGATTTGAATGTTCTTGCAAAGTGTGCGGGAGTAGAATTGAGTTTGATGAAGGAACTTAATCCTGAGTTAACCCAACACCACACACCTCCACACTACGATGGTGGATATCCAATAAAAGTCCCTACTATTACATATGAATATTTTGTTAAGCATCTAGAACAAGTGCCAGAGGAAGCAAAACTACAATATGTTATTCATACTGTAAAAAGTGGAGAAACACTTTCTGGTATTGCTTATAAGTATAAAGTACAGCAAAGTCAGATGGCACGAGTAAATAATATTTCGGTTCGTTCTCAGATTCACCCAAATCAAAAATTAAAAATTCCAATATCTAATTTTAAGTCAACAGATTTTATTTTAAACACTGACGAAATGCCAGCAGTAGATGAATTAACTTATTATGAAGAGAATGCACCATATCAACTTAAGATAACCGAAAATAGTGATGTTGATAAATACAAAAAACTTTATGAGCAAAGTTCACATGACTCTGTCGATGTTATAATACCATCCAATAAAGCACTCGTTAACTATACAGTTAAGCATGGTGATAACCTTGTAAACATAGCAGACATATTTAACATCCGTGTTTCTGAACTTCGTAATTGGAACAATATCCCTTACACCTCATCAATTTTTATTGGTCAAAAATTAAATATTTATGTTAAACAGGATAAACAAGAGTATTACGCTTCAATGGAAAAGTTGGACCGTTCTCAAAAGCTTTCTGTTATTTATGGGAACTCCGGTGAGGAATGGATTAAGCATAAAGTTCGAAGTGGTCAAACGCTTTCTCACATTTCCTTAAAATATAGAGTAAGTGTTAAGAATATTAAGAAATGGAATAATTTAAGGACCAGCAGAATTAATAGGGGTCAAAGTCTCTATATCTATGTTGGATCTTCAAAATCGGTGGCTGCTTATTCAAAAAATAATTCCTCATCAAAGTCTGTTGAAACAATAGAACCGGGTACTCACATAAGTTATAAAATTCGAAAGAATGATACTATTGGTCAGATTGCAGAGAGTTATGGGGTTTCATCTTCGCAACTTCGACGTTGGAATAACCTAAAGAATAATAAAATTATAGTGGGAAAAACCCTTAAAATTTATGGCAAAGGTGGTACTAATAGATCTGTTGCCTCTACCACACCTACAAACAAAGGATATTCTATTTATACAATAAAATCTGGTGACACTGTGGGCCAAATTTCAGAGAGCTTCAATGTGTCAACCAGACAGTTAAAATCGTGGAATAACTTAAGTAGCAATAAAATTATAGTTGGGAAGAAGCTTAAGATTTATACTTCTAAAGCAAAAAATTCAGGGTCTGTTACATCAGAGAGTACATTCACTAAGAGTGGAGAGAAAAAAATATATGTCGTAAAAAGTGGTGATACACTTGGACAAATCGCTGAGGACCATAATGTTCCTTCATCTAAAGAAATAAAAGAATGGAATAACATCACAAGTAACAAAATTAAAGTTGGGCAAGAACTTATTATTTATCCAGGAATTAAAACGGAAAAAAGTGTAGTAGCTAAATCCCAAAAACCTAAACCTTCCAACGGAACTCATAAAGTTAAAGAAGGAGAATCTCTTTGGACTATTGCTCGCCACTACGATATTCATGTTAAAGATATAATGGATTGGAATGATCTTGAAGATGATAAAATTAAACCTGGAACTGATTTAAAAATTTTGAATTAAAAAATTCATTAACTAATTTTAACATACATTTTGAAAAAACTGTTAGGGGTGTTTCGATAACCGAGACTGAGAACAAACCCTTAAACCTGATCCGGGTAATGCCGGCGTAGGGAAATGGCTCATGTAATAAGTGCTAACCGTTTTCCAAAAACGGTTTTTTCATTTTAAATAACTATTATTTTAAGGAGTTTAAAAAATGAAACACTTATTAGTTTTTATATTATTATTAGCCTCACTAGTAACTGCCCAAACCCAAGAATTGAAAGGTAAAGTTACCGACGAAGAAGGAAATCCGCTAATACTTGCTAATGTCGTTTTGCTAAATTCCAACATTGGAGTTACAACAAATGAGGAAGGAGAATTTAGAATAATTGCAGAATTTGATAGTGGAGATAAGATTCTAGTTAGCTATGTTGGTTACAAGTCTGCAAAGAGGGATATTGATGATTTAAATTTTAATGAGCAAAATATAATCACGCTTCAAAAAATTCCATTCACTAGTCAGACAGTTCTCGTGGAAGGTAGTATTGGGGAAGAGGGAGTTACTCCAATGGCTTTTGGAAAGGTTACACAAAAAGAAATTGCAGAGAGTTATGTTCATCAAGATGTCCCAGAATACTTAAGCTATTTACCATCAACTACATTTTACTCAGAGAGCGGGAATGGCATAGGATATAACTACCTCTCCATTCGTGGTTTTGACCAGCGTAGAATTGCTATATCTGTAAATGGTATTCCACAGAATGATCCAGAGGATAATAATGTATACTGGCATGACATGCCAAATATTTTATCAAGTGTTGGTCTAATACAAGTCCAACGCGGCGCTGGAGGTGGAGTAATAGGATACCCGGCAGTTGGTGGTTCAATAAATATTATCACATCCAATTTCTCAGATAAACCTCGCTATGAACTCGGAGCAGATTTTGGTGGCTACAATACGAGAAAATATTCTGCATCTTTTGGTAGCGGATTAATTGATGACAAGTATTCTATATATGTAAATATGTCTAAAACTTTGAGTGATGGATATCGCGATTTAAGTTGGGTGGATTTTAATTCCTATTATCTTTCGGCTGTTAGATATGATGAAAACATAACTACGCAACTTAATTTTTATGGTGGACCAGTTTCTGATGGACTCGTATACAATGGTCTTCCTAAAGAAGTAATGCAAGATAGAGAATTACGAAAATCAAATTACTCTTACTGGGAGTGGGATGAAGAGAATGGAAATTTCCAACCATGGTCTATTGAGCGAAGAACAACAGAGATTGAAAATTTTTCACAACCACATTTTGAGCTGTTAAACGAGTTTAAATTTGGTGACAATATAACACTTAATTCTGCTCTGTTTCTTGTTATTGGTGATGGCTTTTTTGATTATGATGGATCTTGGTCGATCTACTACGATGATTATTTCAGACTCAAAGAAAATGGTTATGACTCTACAACGACTCCCACCAATGCACTTATACGAGCTACAGTAGAGAACACACAATGGGGTTGGATCCCTCGTCTTAGCATTAAGCACAACAATGGAAATCTAATTGTTGGAGGTGAGTTCAGAATTCATCGTTCTAACCACTACGGTAATATTAATTATGCTGAAAATATTCCAGAGGGAGTCCCAGCAGATTATGAATACTATTTCTACAATGGTGCGAAAGATATAATTAATATCTTCGCTAACGAGCAATTCCAATTAACTGAAAAGCTAAATGTATTGGTAGAGTTGCAGTTAGCTTATCATGAGTATAGAATCTATAACGAAAAATATGTTGGAAATGATTTCGCTGTAGATGGATTGTTTCTAAATCCAAGAGTAGGATTGAATTATAAATTTACGCAAGATTTGAATTCATATATTTCTTTTGCAAGAGTTACACGTGAACCACGTCTCAAAAATTATTATGATGCTGCAGAATCTAGTGGTGGTGAAGTTCCTCAATTTGAGGTTGATGAAAATGGGGATTACGATTTTACAAAACCTCTTGTTAATCCAGAGACAATGAATAGTTTTGAAATTGGAACGAGTTATAACAAGAGAAATCTGAATCTTACAGCAAATATATTTTATATGATGTTCACAAATGAAATTGTTAAGAGTGGTCAGCTCGATAGATTTGGACAACCCATTACAGGCAATATGGATGAAACAATTCATGCTGGAATTGAATTGAGCGGTACTTATAAAATTAGCAAATATTTTGATATATCATTAAATGGAACTTACAGTCAAAATAGAATTGCTCAAGGCTACTATTATGAAAATGATTCAACAAAGTTTAATTTAAAAGATAATAGTATAAGTGGATTCCCAGATATTACAGCTAATGGAATTGTAAGATTTAATTATAACGGATTCTTTACTCAACTTTGGCTCAAGTATGTCGGAGAATTTTACACAGATAACTTCGGTGATATTTCAGGAATAACAGATTACGATAATATAGTAGATGCATACTTTGTTTCGAACATTCTTTTAAGCTATCAGTTTAATGCAAATCCGACTTTAAATAATGTGAAATTATTCCTCCAAGTAAATAATATTTTTGATAATTTGTATGCTGCATATGGAAGTGGAAAAGAATTCTTCCCTGCTGCAGAAAGATATTTTACTGCAGGAGTAAAAGTAGAGCTTTAAAAACAATAGCCACGAATTCACTAATTGATAAGAGGGGAAAAGATGGTTGATTTAATTTACAAAGAAGAAGCATTTGAAATAGTTGGTATTTGTATGGAAGTGCATAGATTACTTGGAAAAGGACTTCTAGAAATTGTCTATAAAGATGCATTGGAATATGAGTTTAATAAGAGAATTATTCCTTATGCAAGGGAAAAAGGGTATCCCGTAAAGTATAAAGATATTATTTTGCCTCATTCATTTAATGCTGATTTTGTTGTTCGAGATAAAATAATTTTTGAAGTTAAAGCTAAATCTGATTTTGCAAATGCAGATGTTGCTCAAACAATTAACTACTTAAGATTGTCAAATCTTAAACTGGGATTACTTGTTAATTTTGGAACAACTTCGTTAGAGTACAAACGTATTGTGTTATGAAAAATAATTCGTGAATTAGTGGCTTGAATAAAATGAAATCATGTATAATAATTGCAAATGGTGATTCTCCTAAAAGGGGAATTATTAAGTATCTACTAAAAAACGGTATTGATACTATTATTGCTGCGGATGGAGGTGCGAACTCTCTTTACAAATTGGATATTGTTCCAAAATATATTATTGGTGATTTTGATTCGATTAGACCAAAAGTAAAAGAGTATTTCTCTGATAAATCAGAGATAATTAAAATTGAAAGACAGGATGATACCGATGTCGAGAAAGCTTTAAAATTTGCTATTGAAAAGGGATACGAAACAGTATATTTGCTCGGTGGTACTGGGAATAGGATGGACCATTCAATTTGTAATCTAGGAATTGTACTGAAATTCTACAGCAGAATTAGAATTATCATGCTTCATGGTAAGACAATACTCCATCCATATTCTAAGGATGTTACATTAAACACATTTCCAAATGAAACTATCTCATTATATGCTTTTAATGATAAGACAACAATAACTTCAGAAGGCTTAAAATATCCACTAGAAAATGTTACACTTCGCTTCGGTGAAAACGAAAGCACAAGTAATGTAGCAACGGGTAATAATGTAAATCTTAAAATTAATGACGGAATCATATTTGTGATTCGAGAATTAAAAGTGATGAAAAAAAATGGTCTCATTTTCAAATCTTGATTATATAATTATATTTATTTTTTTTTTAGTTGTGGTCTTCCTCGGATTTATTCCAAAGTTGAAAAAGAATAATGCGGAGAGTTATTTGCTTTCGAACCGTAGTGTTGGATTATTCTTATTTGTGTTAACTAATGTAGCAACCTGGTATGGTGGAATTCTCGGAGTAGGGGAGTTTACGTATAATTATGGTTTGCTAAGTTGGTTTACACAAGGATTACCCTATTACGTTTTTGCAATTCTTTTTGCCTTTTTCTTTGCTGGAAAAATTAGAAAAGCATCTCTTTTTACAATACCTGATAAACTCGAAGAAGTTTATGGGCGCAGGGTGGGATTGTTCTCTTCATTACTCGTGTTTATTCTTGTCTCCCCAGCCCCATATTTACTAATGATTGCTTCACTTCTCAATTTGATTTTTGGAATCGATATTTTAATTTCACTCTTTATTGGAATATTTGTTTCTTCAATATATTTATTCCGTGGTGGATATAGGTCAAATATTTTTACCGATGCATTTCAATTTTTTGTAATGTTCATTGGCTTTATAATAATTGTATATGTTGCTTCCACTATGCTGGGAGGAATTGAGTATCTTGAAATGAATTTGCCGGAAGAGCATTTAACAGCCTCTGGAAACGCTTCGCCAGTCTTTATACTGGTTTGGTTTTTAATTGCTCTGTGGACCTTTGCAGACCCCGGATTTCACCAACGCTGTTACTCAGCCAAGAGTGAAAACGTAGCGAAGTATGGTATAATTATATCTGTCTTCTTCTGGATGCTGTTCGATTTCCTTACAACAACTACTGGTCTCTATTCACGAGCACTTATTCCCAATATGGAAAATGCTGTTCTATCATTTCCTTTACTTGCTGAGGCAATTTTAGGTAGTGGCGCAAAGGGTCTATTTTATGCAGCTTTGTTTGCAACAATATTATCAACCCTTAACAGCTTCCTATTTTTAAGTGCCACTACATTTGGACGTGATTTTGTATTCAAACTCAAAAGGGAAGTAAGTGATAGTAATCTGATAAAATATACTAGAATTGGAATTGTAGTTTCAGCACTGGTTTCAATTTTGTTAGCCTATCAATTTAGTTCTGTTGTTGAACTATGGTACACAATAGGTAGTGTTATTATTCCAGGGATTGTATTGTTAATTATAAGTGCATATACTGAGAAATTTAGAATAAGTAATAAACATGCATTCATTGAAAGTTTGTTAGCAATATCATCAAGTCTAGCTTGGCTATTTTTCCGTCCATACTTCCTGGATAATGTAATTCTTTCAGAAATTGAACCAATGATCGTAGGAATGTTTGTTGCACTTCTTACACACATTTGGGGATTAGTAAAGAATCAGAAGAAATAAAAAAGCCTTCCAAAAGGAAGGCTTTAATAAAACTAAGATTTTCTGTTTTATAAATTAAAACTGAATTTTCTTTTGAGTGCGCTTTACATATTCATAAACGAATGGACTTGCAACAAATATTGATGAATAAGTACCAATCAGAATTCCAAAAGTTAATGCAAAAGCAAATCCTCTAAGAACATCTCCACCAAAGATAAGTAGCACAGTAACAACAAAAAGAGTTGTTAAACTAGTAATTAAAGTTCTTCTCATTGTTTTATTTATTGCACTATTCATGTTATCCTTGAGTGGTGCTGTTTTATGAATTTTGATGTTTTCTCTAACCCTATTAAATACAACAACAGTATCATTGATAGAATAACCAACAATAGTTATGAATGCTGCAACCACACTAATTGAAATTTCTAAATTCAATCCTGGAATTACTCCGTGCAGAAGTGCGAAAACACCAAGTGTAATAAACACATCATGGAATAGAGCAACAACAGCTCCGAGTGCAAAAACAAATTTAAATCGGAATCCGAGATAAATTAAAATTGCAGCTAAAGCAAGAAGAACAGAAATAATTGAATCTTGTTTTAACTC
>Ga0164313_10003496_pt1 | contig 13971 bp, 13 predicted proteins | sample GuaBasSedimGuay4_FD_113735 | JGI IMG/M metagenome (GOLD analysis project Ga0164313, IMG submission 113735) | Subseafloor sediment microbial communities from Guaymas Basin, Gulf of California, Mexico - Guay4, Core 4569-4, 0-3 cm | ecosystem: Environmental > Aquatic > Marine > Hydrothermal vents... | reverse complement strand
CAGCCTATCTGTTGATATTTTATGAAGGACTGTCCCAACGTCCGGGTGCCCCGATCCAGATGGACCTGATTGTCGCCGTTGTCGGGTTGATTCTGCTGCTGGAGGCCACGCGACGGGCCCTGGGACCACCCTTGATGGTGGTCGCCGCTGTATTTATCTGTTACTCCTTCTTCGGCCCCTATATGCCTTCCGTCATCGCGCACAAAGGCGCTAGTCTTTCCAAGGGGATGTCCCACTACTGGTTGGGAACCGAAGGTGTTTTTGGTGTCGCATTGGGGGTTTCCACCGGCATGGTGTTCATGTTTGTTCTCTTTGGCGCCCTGCTCGAATCGGCCGGCGCCGGCAACTATTTTATCCGTACCGCATTCGCCGGGTTGGGCCATCTGAGGGGCGGACCAGCCAAAGCCGCAGTGGTCTCATCCGGTCTGACCGGCCTGGTCTCCGGATCATCCATCGCCAACGTGGTCACCACCGGGACTTTCACAATCCCGCTCATGAAAAAAGTCGGCTTCAAGGCGGAAAAAGCCGGAGCGATTGAAGTGGCCTGCTCAACCAATGGACAGTTGATGCCGCCGGTGATGGGCGCCGCTGCCTTCCTGATGGTCGAATATGTCGGCATCACCTATGTGGAGGTGATCAAACACGCCTTTTTACCGGCCATCATCTCTTACATCGCTCTCGTGTACATTGTCCATCTTGAAGCCTGTAAAATGGGGCTGAAGGGCATGCAAAAACCGGTGATCAAAACCCTGAACCAGAAACTTTTCTCCTTTGTCATGACGATTTTATCTCTCATCATCATCGGCGGGGTCACTTACTACGGCCTGGGCTGGATTAAAGTCGTCGCCGGCGGGGCGACCATTTACGTGGTCTCGATCCTACTGGCGGTCGCCTACCTTTTGCTCGTTTATGTGGCCTGCAAAGTACCGGAGCTGGATACCAGCCATGAGATCGATAAACTGCCCGAGCTGGGAAAAACGGCCCAGGCCGGGCTTTATTTCCTGCTGCCCATCGTGGTGCTCATGTGGTGCCTGGTGGTGGAACGGCTTTCGCCCGCGTTGTCCGCTTTCTGGGCGACGGTACTGCTGATATGTATTGTTGTGACCCAGCGACCCTTAAAAGGCATTTTTCGCAAGATGAAGGGCGACGATTTTTCCTTTAAGCAAGGATTTGATGACCTGATCACCGGCATGGTTTCAGGCGCTCGCAACATGATCGGTATCGGTGTGGCCACTTCCGCAGCCGGCATCGTCGTCGGCACCGTGACCCTGACCGGTATCGGGTTGGTCATGACCGAATTTGTCGAGTTCATCTCCGGCGGAAACCTGATGTTAATTCTGTTTTTTACCGCCGTTATCAGCCTGATTTTAGGCATGGGACTGCCGACCACAGCCAACTACATCGTGGTTTCCACCCTGATGGCGCCGGTGATTGTCGATCTGGGCGCACAAAACGGCTTGATTGTGCCGCTCATAGCGGTGCATCTGTTTGTTTTCTACTTCGGCATCCTGGCCGATGATACCCCGCCTGTCGGGCTGGCGGCCTTTGCCGCGGCAGGCATATCCGGCGGGGATCCCATCCGTACCGGTATCCAGGGGTTTACCTACGACATAAGAACCGCGATTTTGCCGTTTATGTTTATCTTCAATACCCAGTTGTTGATGATCGGCGTGGCCAACTGGTTCCAACTGGCCATCGTGATTTTTGCCGCTGTAACCGCCATGCTGGCATTTGCCGCGGGCACCCAGGGGTACTTCCTCACCAAAAGTCGCATCTGGGAAACGGCAGCCCTTATACTCGTGGCATTTATCCTGTTTCGCCCCGGATTCGTGTGGGACAAGTTTTTTCCGCCGCTTATACAAGAGCCGGCCGCCAAACTTGAACAGACGGTGGAAGCCATGGAACCCGGTGCCCTGTTGCGAGTCATGCTCAAAGGTGAGAAGATGGACGGGAGTGAATTCACCAAGACGGTAATGCTGCCCGTGGGCGACGAGGGCACCGGTGTCGAAAGACTGAATGCCATCGGAATTGAAACGCGCAATGAAGAAGGAAAAATACTGATCGAGAATGTAGTCTTTGCCAGCCCGGCGGAAAAAGCTGGCATCGATTTCGACCAGGAGGTGTTGAACATTCAGATGCCCGCCAAACGACCGCCGAAACAGCTTATGTTCATTCCGGCCATGGCTTTATTTGCGTTGGTTTGGTTTATACAAAGGGGGCGAAAAAACAGGCTGGAAACCGCTCCCGCTGCTTGACCTTTTTGACCGTGTGCCCCAGTGCATCAACGTTTTTTTTTAAGATTGGTGTCACTCCGAATTTTTTCAGAGTGACAGCGGGCACTGCTAATAAATAATTACCGCAATTCTACCTTTTGGAGCAGGTTATGTTTAAAAAAATTCTTGTCCCCATCGATGTTGATTATCCCAAGACGGCGGTTGCTTTATATCAAAAAGCGGCCGCGATTGCCGGATTGAGCAACGCCGAGATCCGAGTCGTCAGTGTGATGCCAGGCTTCGGCATGCCGATTGTTGCGTCCTATATCTCCGATGAAATGCGTGAACAAGCGAAAAAACGGTTTAAGGAAACCCTGGAGAAATTTATCAAGGAAAATTGCGACAAAACCGTAACCTATCGCGTAAGAACCGGGAAAAACTGGAAAGAGATCATCAAGGCCGCAGACAACTGGGAGGCGGATCTGATAATTGTCTACCACAATCACCGTCGTGATATTAACGAAGTGTTCAGCGGTTCCTGCTCCCAACGTGTCTCTGACAACGCGAACTGTTCCGTGTTACGGTTGCGGAATGTACTGTCATAGCAGCGCCGACGGATCGAAAAGACATCACCATCGGTTCAACGATACCTCGACCGAGTCAGTCTGGTAATTTATCAGTTGCAAATATCGTGGAGGAAAGCATGATTAGCAAAAAGTCCACCCTGTATTTCCGCATGCCCTTGTTTTTCAGGCGAATGCCGATTGTTTGCCTATTTTTAATTGTCGGCACGTGTATACTCCCTTTTTCCGCCAATGCTTTCGATATCCTTCTAGGCACGGGAGAATCCGGCACTTTCTCTCACTTTACCGGCCGGGTACTCTGTCGGGTGATTAACAGTCACACGAGTGATATGAACTGCCAAATAGTGCCGACGCCTGACGACGTATATAATCTCACCAACCTCCGGGGCGGCTCCCTGGATATCAGCCTGGTCGACTCCCACATGCTTTACGATGCCGTCAACAAGGCCGAAAAATTCGAGTATCTGGACATCAACTACGACAACCTTCGGAGCCTCATGCCCGTTTATGATGTCCCGGTCACGCTGGTGGTTCGCAAGGATGCGAAAATCACCTCCCTGGCGAAATTGAAGCATAAACGGATCAATGCCGGATCACCGGGATCCCCCCAGTCCTTAGTTGTCGGTAACATCCTGAAAGCCAAAAACTGGTCGAAAAAAGATTTCAGCCTGGTCCAAGAACTCCCGGCCTCTCATTCCCAGGATACCATGGAATTCTGTCACGGCACGACGCAGGCCATGATTCACATCGGCGTACATCCCAATCCGGAACTGCAGCAGCTGTTCAAGCTGTGCGAGGCCGATATGGTGAATATGGATGATGACGACATTCAAAAAATGATTGCCGGCCATCACGCCTTTTCGAGCATGAACATCGCTGCCGGTGCCTATCCAACGCATACAGGCTCGGTGACAACCTTCGGGACGCGCATGATACTGGTCTCGTCCACAGACCTCGATGAAGAAACGGTTTACCGTATCATGGAAGCAATCTACCAGGGTCGACAACGACTGAACAGCGCACACCCGGCGCTATCGAGATTTACGGATGGGAAAGCAGATACAATCAATCTCGGGCTGGAACGCCATCCGGGCGCGGTAAAATATTTCGCCGAACATTAAGCTGACGTATAGCACAATTGCCTTTTAGGATTTGACCGGCCTGGGTACTACATCCCGATGCCATCGATTTTTTCGCCGCAATCCGGGCACTTCCCATGCTCTATCGCATATTTCCTGATGGAAAAACCCCACCTGTCGATGACCTTTTTTCCGCAATGGTAACAAAATGTACTTTCCGACGTTTCACCCGGGACATTCCCGGTATAGACATATCTGAGCCCTGCGTCGAGGCCGATCTTTCGCGCTTTCAGGAGGGTCTGAAGCGGTGTGGGCGGACGATCCATCATTTTATAGGTGGGGTGAAATCGGCTGATGTGCCAGGGCGTTTCAGGGCCAACCGATTCCGCCAGGAACGCTGCCAGGGATTCGAGTTCCTGCCTGCCGTCATTCAACCCCGGTATAATCAGTGTGGTAACCTCCAAAAACACGCCCAGTGATTTCATCAGTATCAGGGTCTCCTTGACCGGTTCCAGCCGGGCCCCACAGTAGCTCTTATAGAACGCGTCATCGAATGCTTTCAAATCGACATTGGCTGCATCCAGATAAGGGCCGATCATCGTAAGGGCCTCGGCCGTCATGTACCCGTTACTCACAAAAACGTTCAATAGGCCCGCTTCACGGGCCAGCTTTGCCGTGTCATAAGCAAACTCAAAATAGACCGTCGGCTCGGTGTAAGTGTAGGCAATTGTCCGGCAGTTGGCTGCTGCCGCGGCTCGAACCACATCTTCGGGCGTGGCGAGATCGCCCGTAACCCGGCCGTTGTGTTCGAACGGCATCTGGGCAATGTCTGCATTCTGGCAGAAACGGCATCGGAAATTACATCCCACGGTGGCAATGGAGTAGGACAGACTGCCGGGATAGATGTGAAACAGCGGCTTTTTCTCGATGGGGTCGACATGCCGGGCAATCACCTTTCCATATACGTTGGTATGCAGAACGCCTTCCCGGTTTTCCCGCACATGGCACAGCCCTCTTTTGCCCGGCTTGATGCTGCAGCGGTGACTGCAGAGCGTGCAGTGAACAGTGTCTTCCACCCGTTTTTCAAATAAATAAGCTTCCATACATCCAATTTCCGGCTCTAACCGCGTCCCTTCAGTCTTTTGCCTTTACCTTCTACCTGACCTTATCAGCCGGCTGTCGCCCCATGCTCGGCATGATGGCGCACGGTAAGGGGTCTGGTTTTAAAACGGGGCACCAAGGTCACCACGATGCCGGCAAAGGCACCGAAGGGGAAGCGCTGTACGATGCCGGATCTCTCGAATTTCATGGTGGCCGTACCGGGCACGGCCGGAAGCTGGCTCACCGTCCGCCAGGATACGGGGATATGCCGCCCCAAAAGACACCGGAACATCTGTTTGACCTCCCAGACACTGAAAAACCTGGCCCGGTTGTAGATCGTGTGCGAAAATATGCCTTTCAGTCTACGGTGAACCCCCTTCAGGGCATAACGGTTCAGCACACCCACAAAAATCCTGTCTTTGGCCACCCGGCAGGCCTCCTCCAGGGCTTTGGCAGGGTCATCGACAAACTCAAGGCTGGTCACCAGGCTGGCGTGGTTGAATGAGTTGTCTTCAAAAGGCAGGTCTTCGGCAAATCCCCGGTAGAGATCCACACGGCTGCCGATATTCCGCAAGGTCGCATCCAGCATATAAGGGGATGCATCGATTCCGGTGACCTGGAGTCCCAGATCTATAAACGGCGCCAGGCTCTTACCGGTGCCGCACCCGATATCCAGCAGGGTTTCACCCTTGATCGGTTTCAGCATTTCCGTCATCAACCGGTCTTCGAGCCGGGTGGTTTTCCGGATCCGGGAATCGTTCGCCCACCGTTCATAAGCCACCGCATCATTGAAGTCGAACACATAACCCATAATTTTTGATCCTGAGGTAGCAACGTTGGTAATCAGCGTTGCCTCCAGGCTGTTTTTTGTCGAATATTTGAGGTATAAATAATTCTCCTGCGTTTATCAAGCTGGAAAACAATCAGAATGAATTTGTATTTGACCGCATTGCACCCTTTCGTATAAGAATAATTTTCGTCTTATGAGATTTTCATGCGGGAACACATTATTTTTTTAAAAGTCACAGTGCCTGAGGATCTCACAAGATGAAAATTATGCAACGCGGCTGTGCCGCTAAATAGTTACCAACGGGTTAGGAGGAGAAAAATTTGAAAATCAATACTAAAGCTATAATTTGCTTAATCCTGATGATGTCGCTGGCTTTAACGGCCAACAGTTGGGCCGCTACCGTGGGGGTCGACGCCACCACGTTGAAACAGCTTGATATCGAAGCACCGCCGCTGGATATCGACACTTCCGAAGACGGTAAACTGGCATTCGTCCTTGTTCCCGGTGAAGTGCTGATCTATTCCAATCTGGGCAGTCAGCCAATCAATCGCATTGCGGTGGGCAAGAATTTCGACCGTCTGGCATTTGCCGAAAAAATTGACGTACTGATTCTGAGCAGCAATACGGACAAGCAGATCAAAGTTGTGCGCATCGACCTGATCAATGCGATTTCCATAGACGGATCGCCCTTGCGGGGAAAGGCTGATGCACCGGTTACCATAGCGGTGTTCGATGACTACCAGTGACCTTACTGTGCGCGGCTCGAGCCGCTATTCCAGCAGTTGCTGGAAAAATTCCCCAATGATATCAAGCTGGTTATCAAACATTTCCCTCTGCCGAGCCACAAGTTTGCCCGGCCGGCATCAGTGGCGGCCCTGGCCGCACACAGGCAGGGAAAATTCTGGGAGTTCCATTCAAAACTTTTTGAAAATTTCAGGTCACTGGATGAAGCCAAGATTGAAGCGATCGCCACGGAACTCAACCTGGACATGCAACAATTTGCAGCTGACCGAAAATCGCCGGAGATAAAGACCCTGATTGCCAGAGATATCCAGAATGGCCAGGCCATAGGCGTCCGCGGTACCCCGACGATATTTATCAATGGCAAACGGGTTAAAAATCGCAGCATGAAAAATTTTCAACAGTTGATTGAAATGGAGTTACAAAAGGCGGGTCAGTAAACCCCAACGTTGGGGTAAACGCCAGCGGGTGCAATACCGGCTATACGCCGGATTTCAGGAGTTCGGACACGCTGACAAGTTCAATGTCGGCATTGTGCTCATCTCTGGCAAACCGGTGAATGGCCCGGGCGGTTGGCATAAACGGGTGCCCTATTCCGACGGCCTGCCCGACGCGCAGGGCACATTTTTTTAGCCTGGCCAGTTCCAGCAGCACAGCGGATTCCTCGCGGGTGTTATCCAGAAAAATCCGCCTGGAAAGTGAAGGGATTTTGAAAGACCGGGCGGTGGCATGCGCCTTCGAGTGGTTCGATGTACAGCTGTCGACAAAAAATAACTTATTTTTCTTTATGATTTCAAGTGCTTCACCTATATCCTCACGGCTTGCGGTGAATTTTGACCCCATGTGATTGTTGACCCCGCCGGCATAGGGCACGTTGTCGATATTTGCTTCCATGATATCCATGATCCGCTGCCGGCTATCACCGACGAAAAGGGCCCCCGGACCGGGATCGTTTGCGGTGTTGTAGGGTTCCATGGGCTGGTGCAGCATGACCTCGTACCCTATCCGGTTCATCTCGATGGCCAGTTCGCGTGAATAGGTCAGATGCGGCAGTACGGAAAAGGTAAGGGCCACATCGAGATTCAAAAATTCCTGCGCGCGTGCACGACTGTGGCCGATATCGTCGATGATCAGGGCAATCCGGGGCCGATCCGCCCCGGCCAGCGCTTCCGGCCGACGGCCGAAACCCATCAACAAGCCGCTTAAGGCGAACATGCTTTTCAGAAGGAAGTGTCTGCGGTTCATAACAGCTCCTATTTCATTAGAAACAGCCAGCCGTATTTGAGAACGGTATTCCTGTCCCAAGATCTGGGATATTAAACACCATTCGTGCTGATGCGTGTTTCTAATGTGTATAAATTTCCATGAATTTGCATAAAATGAACATACGAATAATTTGGTGATAGTGGATGTTGCATGCTTGGCCGCACCAGAGCATGAGAATTTATTCAGGTTGTCAGGTATAATGCCCAATATATAGGAGGATTGTCAATGGGAAATACTATATATTGACAATTAGGGCCCATTTCAAGTACGCTTTTTCCATATTCAAGTTCAAACCAATCGCAGGGCCTAGGGCCGTTTAACACCATAAAGGAGCATTTCAAATGAAAGCATCATTTCAGCTTTATCCGGTGGGACGTGTGCGCAAAACTGAAGCTGAAACCGTCCTGGAAATTGATCCCGCATTCAATGACGCCCTGCTGGGCCTGGAAACATTTTCACACATCGTGGTGCTTTACTGGTTCCATGAAAACGATGACCCTGAAAATCGAAGCACACATCAGGTCCACCCGCGCAAAAACCCCCGGAACCCATTGACCGGCGTTTTCGCGACCCATGCCCCCCTGAGACCCAACCTGATTGCCATATCAACCTGCAGGATCGAATCCATTGACGGCAACACCATTAAGATTGACGAGATCGACGCCCATGACGGGTCCCCGATCATCGACATCAAGTGTTATCTTCCCAGCCGGAAGAAATTTACCGATCTGAAGATACCGGATTGGATTAAGTGACGAATCGTTTTAGGTTTTACGTTTTAAGTCCGGTTGAAGGACCGCTAAGGATTATTGACAATCGCTCAATTTCAATTTATTTATTAGAAATAAACAAATAAACGCCTTAAGAAGGGCCCCTAGGAGCAACTATGGAGTTCACCCTTTCCACTGAGCAGGAAATCCTGAGAGATTCGGTGAGAAGTTTTGCCGAAAACGAAATCAAACCACTGGCCCGCGAACTCGACAAAAAAGAAGCCTTTTCCTACGAAACCATGCAGAAAATGGCTGAACTGGGCCTTTTCGGCGTGTTCGTTGCCGAAGAATACGGCGGGCAGGGCATGGATTACATGTCGTATATCATCGCCACCGAAGAGATCGCCCGGGTGGACGGCTCGCATGCGGCCACAGTAGCCGCCGGCAACTCACTGGGCATCGGCCCCCTTTACTATTTCGGCAGTGAAGAACAGAAAAAGAAATACCTGCCCCGGCTCTGCAGCGGTGAAACCCTGTGGGGCTTCGGTCTGACCGAGGCGAATGCCGGATCCGATGCCGCCAATAGCAGCACCAATGCAGTGATGGACGGTGACGAATGGGTCATCAACGGCAGCAAGATTTTCATCACCAATGCCTCCACCGACATCACCGCCGGTGTGACCGTCCTCTGCAAAACCGGAATGCGCGACGACGGCAAACCCGAACTGTCGTGCATACTTGTCGAATCGGATACACCGGGATATACCACCCGGGTGATGCACGACAAAATGATGTGGCGCGCATCCAATACCAGTGAACTTTTTTTTCAAGACTGCCGGGTCCCAAAAGAGAACCTCCTGGGAACCCAGGGCCACGGGTTTCACCAGATGATGCAGACCCTTGACGGCGGGAGACTTTCCATCGGTGCCATGGGACTGGGGGGTGCCCAGGGATGCTTTGACATGGCGCTGCGATACAGCAACGAGAGGGAGCAGTTCGGCCGCCCCATCGCTAACTTCCAGGCCAATGCCTTCAAGCTCGCTGACATGGCGGTCGAAATCGAATGCGCCCGACTGCTGCTCTACAAATCCTGCTGGCTTCGCGACAACAACTTGCCTTTTTCCAAAGAAGCTGCCATGGCCAAGCTTTACTGCTCTGAACTGATGTATCGGTGCGCCAACCACGCCGTCCAGATCCACGGTGGTTACGGCCTCATGCAGGAGTACGATGTGGAACGGTTTTACAGGGACCAGAAACTGCTGGACATCGGCGAAGGCACGTCCGAGGTTCAACGGATCGTCATTTCAAGACACATCGGGGCAAGGTGCCTATAGTGCCCCGATAAGCCGGTTGAAACAAAGCGTACGTCCAAGCTCATCGGGGAAATTCTAATATCCAATATCTAAACACTAAAAGAGATAAGAAAGCTCGGCAATATACAAATATCAAGGAGAATTAAAAATGGAACACAAAGACAGCAAACCGCCCATCAACGTGGATTACTTTGAAGATCTGACGGGTGAAATTTCCAAAACCGACGAAACGCAGGTCGAGAGCGTCGGGGAACGGCTGAACGTATTGAGGAAAGAAAAGGGCATCTCCCTGGAAGAGTTGTCCCGGATGACCGGGTTCGACGTTGATTTTCTTGAAGATATCGAATTGAACCGGGTTAAACCCCAGTTAGGAACATCCATAAGATTGTCCAAAGCACTGGACAGCGCCTTCGGCAGAATCGTTTCCGGCCAGGGGAGCAAGCTTTATTCCGTTACCCGCAAGGATGAAAAGGTAAAAATCAGCCGCTCCACCTCCAAAAAAGGCAAAAAGGAAGTTTACACCTACATGAGCCTGGCGCCGGACGTCAAGGGGCGCAACATGGAAGCCCTGATCGTGGAGCTCAAAGAAAATCCGGATGAAGAGATGTCCGTGCATGCCGGTGAGGAATTTATCTACGTACTGAAAGGCGTCGTCAGCCTCCAGATCGGGACCGATACCTTTGCGTTGGAACCCGGGGACAGTGTCTACTACCTTTCCACCACACCGCATCTGATCGCCGCTCTGAAAGGCGAGGCCACCATCCTTGCGGTGGTTTACAGCCAATAGAAAAAGCCAACCCTGTGGGTCGGCTTTTTCTATTGTATGCGGCTTCCGTCTTCGCTCTTCGAGCTACGCCGCGACACGTCGCCGCTATTTACCCCTATTTGTCATAAAAAAATAATGTCACTTTGGGGCCATTTCGGATACTGCAACCTGATTTTTTCAGGGCTGAAGCCCTAGCCTACATTAACAATATGCCGGCATCCCAATGCCGCCCTTGGAAATTCGATATTGATTATTGGATATTGGATATTTTTCTTTTATCCTTCCCTGTAATCAGCAGCAAACCATAGGCAGCTAATGCACCCATCCCAAAAGCCGCAAGGTCGTACACGTCAAAGGTGCCGTTCGTAAAATAGGCCCGTGTGTTCTCCAGAAAGGGGATTTTCTCAAAAAATGCAGGCGTCAGCTTCAGGGCCACGGTTTTGTATTTCTGGCCCAGTTCGAAACAGCAGTTCACCAGCAACCAGCCTGCACAGATCAACAGATAACGTTTTTTACCCGACCTGAAAAAGGCCCCCGTGATCAGGCTGAAAGAGAGCACGTGAAAAAAACCCGGCAGCCGCATGCCCAGCGGACCCAGCAGACGCGTGTCGGCATCGAACAGATTCAGGTGGATGCCGAAATACCGGGTAAAATAGACCTGGTCCGGCGAACGGTCGATGATGTAGACCAGCGACCCCAGCAGCAGCAGAAAAATACCCGCCAGAAGCTGGGTCCGGCTGTGGATAATCGCTACTTTCTTCTGTAAGTGCCCCATAAATTCTTACGCTTTAAACCGAAAATAAGTGTTTACGGCGAAATCCTAAATCCGAATATCAAAATTCTAAACAAATCCAAATATCAAAAACTCAAATGCTCCAAACAGGAGCCCTTGGCATGAGCCTCGGCAACCTCGTTTAGATGATTTGAATTTAGGTCATTTGATATTGTTTAGGGTTTAGATATTCGTGCTTCGAATTTTATCTTCTCCTGTATTGGCAGAGCCTAATGGCTCTGACCCCCGCAAAGCGGGATCTACGACGGTCCCAAGGACCCGGTTTTTAATGCTGGAATAAAAATCTCCCGGTTGTGCACCCCATTTGTTGCGGATCAGACATACAGCTACCTGGTAACGATATTAATCATAACCATTTAATTTATTTACATTAATATCTTTTTGTCCGGCCCTGAAAACAGATCCCGGTCGGCCGGCGGTTCTAATAAATTGACATGCAACAACTTCTGTTATAATATTCAGGCGATTAACAAAACATAAATTTTCATGCTCGCCCGCGCTAAACGAGCATGAAGCATAGTTTTTCATTGAAATATGCATGTGATTTTACCCCATTCATTTTTTTTAACCAAGGAGGTTGCCTTATGATTATTCAAAAAGCCGGAATGTTTAAATTTTTACGCTACCTGGGCATATTCTGTGCCCTTACCATGGGATTTTTCAGCATCGTGGCCACCAGCGAGGACGATGTCAAGGATGCGCTGAACCTTACCTTCGATAAAGATTTCGACCTTACCGTGCAGGACATAACGGTATCAAAAAATGCTGGCCCCGGTGCAGCCGCTGTTTTTGAAGTTTGTGAGGAAAAGATAGCCGTGCAGGACGGCATTGATGCACTTGAAGACGCGGATTTATCTGATGTCAGCATCAGTCGCGTCTCGCTGAATACGTTAGAGGTGCGTAACACAAATACCACGTGGACGACCACCGGTGGGGACATTCTCACATGCGAGATCAGCCTTACTGAAATCGATCCGCCAGCGGCGGAAGTCAGAGCTCCGTATGACACAACATTGCCTGAAATACAAATAACCCAGGCCGAAACTACCTGGGTCAGTCTCACGCTTAGCCAGGAGAATTTAGACGTCATCAACTATTATCTGGCCAATCGTCTTGAAAAATTCGACATCTGTGTTGAATGTGATGATCAACTCGAAGAAATAACAGAATTCAACGTTACCGTCCAAATCAACTTTGACGTCAATATCGAAGGTAAACTATAGCATTTAAGATTCTTCTCTGGACATCGCATCTGGGGTGAATTGGATAGCAAGATACCTGGGTCCTGCATAAGCAAAATGAGCGCTTACAGAACTAAGCTTCAATAAAAAAGGCACGCGAATGGTTTGCTTAAACCATCCGCGTGCCTTTTGAGTTTTTATATGCAGGCAGATCTGAACGGCATTGCCTTTTTTATATCAGCAGAAAACACCACCCGCCTGACGGCGTTCGATGCCCTCCAAAGCAAAATAGCCGAAGTAGGCCGGGTCCTGCTCCTGTCGACGTTCTTCACCCTTGTAGACAGTTTCTTTGGGCTGACGACGCTCAATGCCTTCCAGGGCGAAATAGCCGAAGTAGGCCGGGTCGTTTTCTTGCCTGCGTTCCACCCCGCTGTAGGGGACGGGTGTGGTCTTCCTATGATTCAATTTAAAATTTTTCCAATTATTTTTTTTCATGGTTGTGCCTCCATTTAAATATCGTTTTACGTGTTACGATTTATGTTTTAGGTAATCCTTTTCTGGCGGTTAGCCCTTTATATCAATATTTGAATTCCGTATTTGACAGCGCTGACATCTCCGAACGGGCCCAAGATTCTGGTTTTATAAACAAATTTAATACAATCATCGTGCCAAATTACTTATTTTGTCTTAACCAATTGATAATTATGTAAATTTAAATCATACCTTCCGCAATCCCGTTAACTACGGGCGCGGATGGTGGACATTCCATGCATATTGTGCTTACATAACATGTATAAAATCTGCTACGCAGCTTTTATTATACGCGGCTGCGCCGCTGATGTTTATCCCTTAGAAACTCCTTTCCGGTATATCCGGTTTGGATTCTGTAATCAGGTTTTTTGTGTACATTGTGTCCTTTGTGTCTGGTTCATACGCTTTGTTCAGGCACTATCCATAGGCATCAAAACAGGTTGTTATGACTAAAGCAAAAAAACTCGAACCCGAAATGCGGGATTTCTTTTCCCTGGTTCACGGTGCCATCCTGGCCAATCCTTTCGACGCAGAACGGACCGGTTTCGACCTGAAGCTTTCGGGCCTCTCTGCGGGAACATCCAGGCAAGAGATGGTTGAAAAGGCCGTTCACGAAGTGGGGCAACGCATCCAAAAGCTGGAATCGGAAAGCCGGGCGGATGTGCGTCTCTATACCGGTGAAGACCGGCAGCTTGTCCAGGCTGCCGTTCTTTTTTATTACTTTTACCTTTTCAGGGAGAAATTTGATCAGTTCATCCTGGACCAGATAGAGGCCGGTGATAATCCCCTAAAGGTTCCCTTTGCCCCTGATGCGCTCTCCTTTCTCCGCAATAAAGGGTTTAATGCCGAAAAATCCTGCCGCTACTTTGCCCTGAGCTACCAGCTGCGCCGGGCCTACTTTTT
>Ga0164313_10003495_pt1 | contig 13976 bp, 27 predicted proteins | sample GuaBasSedimGuay4_FD_113735 | JGI IMG/M metagenome (GOLD analysis project Ga0164313, IMG submission 113735) | Subseafloor sediment microbial communities from Guaymas Basin, Gulf of California, Mexico - Guay4, Core 4569-4, 0-3 cm | ecosystem: Environmental > Aquatic > Marine > Hydrothermal vents... | reverse complement strand
CTGGATTAAGCGGTTGTCTTCTAAGCAATTCTAAGTGGGTTCGATTCCTACACCCTGTGCCATAGAAGATAAAGCGGTCAAGTGACCGTCCTTGGTTGCTAACCAAAGGGCACCGAAAGGTGTGGCGTGCAAATCGTCTGTCTTCTGCCATGTCTCTTTAGTTGAGCAGTAAAACGTCGGCTTGCAAACCCGAAGACTCCAGTGCGACTCTGGAAAGAGACTCCATTTATTTCTTAGATTTATATTTCTCAAGCATCATGCGCTCAGATATCATTTCAGTATCGTGGTTTTCCAAATCTGGAAACACATCAATCTCTTCAATATCTACATACATCTCTAATTGAACTTTTGTTACTCTTTTAGAATGGAATTCTAGTTTAAGGAACTTAACTAGTTTTAATGGCTTACCGTCTAGAAGTATTTCCGTATTGGCACCTGTTGATATAGTACCTGGAGCTTTACTCTTGACAGTTAACTTATGCGGTTTGGTCTGACCCATGGTCTCTCCTTTGCTATTAGTTACTGTTAAACTTATTATACCTCACTTATAACCGAATCAATATATATTAGAAAGAGGAGAATTTATGAAGATCAACTTTACATTTAAAGAGCAAATGATAGTGATATCTAAGACACTTTTTTATATGGGTGTGGAAACTTATCACTCTATGAAAGAGAATAAAGTATTTCGTGAAGGTGGTATATTTTTACTATTCTGCTTACCTTGGATTATTGCAGTAAATAATGGTTTCACAGCGATTGATGAAGATCCTTGGTTCGCAACAATGTTCCTTTTACCAATTATGCTTGGAGTGTTTTCTTATATGGTTTTACGTTGGCTAGCTTATGGATTATTCTATAAAGACTGCATTAAGCCCTTATGGGATAGGCATTATGGAATTGCAGATGAAGAAATGAAAAAAGAAGTCTTGAAAAACGTAGATAAAACCTTATTAGGAGGATGAATGAGATGCTCTAAATGCTCCGACTCTTGCGGAGATGATCTCAAGACAAGATCAACCTATAAAGAAGAGAAGAATACAGGTGATAGACTCAAAGTTATACTACTTCAAGTTTATGATATGTCTGATACAGACAACCTTCAAATATATGAAATAAAGGCTTTAATAGATTCTCTCATAGATGAGCACATAGAGGAACATGATGAATCATGATGAGGATATAATGGATTGGCATGTGGAGAGACTTCTTATGCAGCCTTCTCCACCCAAGCTCACATGTGAAATGTGCAAAGAACATAGTATTTATGTAGATCTGTTTAATACCCGTTATAGAAAACCCAACATGGAGGATATAGATACCATGGCACAACTATGCTATGGTTGTTATATGCACTATATAAAGATTCCCACTGATCAAGAGTGGAGTGACTACTATAGTTCTATATTATAATGGAACACCCAACGGGACTTGAACCCGTATTTTTCGGTTGAAAGCCGAATTTCCTATTCCGTTTAGAAGATGGGTGCATGAATAAGTTTAAAAATGGTCGCCAGTAACAGAATCGAACTGTTAACTTCTTCGTGTAAAAAAGATGTGATACCGTTTCACTAACTAGCAATGGTGGGCCCTGAGAGGCTCGAACTCTCACCCTACCGGTTAAAAGCCGGAAATGCTGCCACTAACACCTAGAACCCATTGAACTTGGTTGACCCGATAGGAGTTGCACCTATACCGAACACCTTAAGAGGGAGACATGCTAACTATTAACACTACGGATCAGCGTAATTTGAATTTTAATTTGATTGATGTGCGCATGAATTACGCAAAGACAGAAGCGCACACCAAGATCTCTTTTTCGATCTCTACCACATATTTTAATACTGGTTTTGTGTTTGCGTTTCTCATAAAGATTAATATACCATGTTAATCCTATAAACATAGAAAATAATACCAATTATATTTAATTATATTAAATAATGTTATTTAATAAACTTATCGATAGGAGGAATACATGAGAGGTGCTAGAAATGTAACAGCTCAAGTTTTGGGCGGAGAGCCTACTGTTCTTGAAGGAGTAGAGACAGTTGGAGATGCTCTTTCTGAGCTAGGTCTTGAAGGTAATTACACAGCGACTGTTAACGGTGACCCCGCTGACATGAGTCAGGAGCTTGAGGACTATGAGTTTATCTCATTTAGCTCAGCTGTTAAAGGTGGTTGCTAAGTAACTAACTGCCTGGGATATGTACGCCTAGGCAGTTCAATTTATAATAAGAGGTTAAGATGACCACATTGAAAGATTTTAGCAATTCATCTTCTGAGTATTTACAGAAGTATGGAAACAACACTATTAAAAAGCAAGTAGCTGCTGCCAAATACATAGAGCAAATCTCTGTACAGGTTGGTATTGATTTAAGTGAAATAAATATTTTAGATATGTTTGCAAGTTCTAATAAGAACTTACTAATAACATCAAAGAATGTTATGAATAAAAAGATTTTCACATATGCAAAAGACAATAAACCTAAAGAATTTATGTCTCCTGAGCTATTGCTAGCTCGTATCGTATATGGTGAATCAGCTATTAGACAAGACTTAGATGCTCAATTTGCAGGTAAAAATAAATACTTTTCTAGGTATTTAACTAGAGCTAAGAATGATCTTGTGAAAGCAGATAATAAGAATAATATACGTATGGAGAAATTAGCCCTAATACGAGTTAGAAAATATGAAAGAGCACTCATGGCTAATAGCCAATTGATTACTAGTGACAAACTAATTGACTCTTTAATTAAAGTTGCTAAAGATGGGTTTTGGAAGTACTTAGGAATAGAGGGCGGTCACCTTCTATGGGTTACAGTTAAACCTATAGTGTTAACAGAAATCAATAGCGGTGCTAACTTAAGTATTAAGCAAGATATGGGCTATTTTGTAGCAAAAATCTCACTTAATAATTTTTATATTAGTCTGCATCCGTATAGAAATAACATACATATAGATCGCTATTACCATCCGTACCTAGGTCCTGAGGGTGATATATGCTGGGGAAATGCATATAATTTTGCTAGAGAAAGAGAAAGAAAAAGGGATATTGTGGGTTTACTTGCAGTAACTGCAGCAGTATTTTCAACATATTCTTCTCATAATCCCTATAAACGACTTCCAGATTATATAATTGAGGGAGAAAAGGTTGCCCACAATGAAAATATTAAGTTGGTAGATATTGACCTTAGATTGATAGATCTTCTTAATGAAAAAGACACCGCTGTTAAGGTAGTGAATGAAGTCACTAATAATGTGTGCGATGCTCATATAACAGATTCGCACTGTGAAGACGATGATTGCGACAGCTGCAATGACAGGTGGCCAGAAGATGAAGATGAGCGGTGGGACTGTGATGATGATTATTAAAAACCTTAAATAGGAGGGAACATGAGTAAGGGTGCAAGTAAAAGTACTATCATAGATGAGTTTGAAGAAGAAGAGGCAGAAGCTAGTGATATCATTTGTGACATAGAAAGTGATGTTTATAAAAAAGTTATGCATTGGATTCAGCGAGCTAAAGGTGAAGTTAGTGGACTTGGTAAAGTTCAAGTGATTGATGGACAATTCTTTGTTACATCAGCTATACTACTTAAGCAAAGCAATACGGGCTCAACTACTGAGATAACACCAGAAGCAGTTGGTAAAGCAATGTTTGAGCTGAAAGATGATCCAGGTCACCTTAATTGGTGGTGGCATTCTCATGTTGATTTTAATGTCTTTTGGTCAGGAACTGATATGAAGACAATTCATGAACTAGGTAAGCATGGTTGGTTCTTGTCGACAGTCTTAAATAAGATGGAAGATAAAAGAACATCTTACTATCAAAAGGGCAATGACTTTATACCTCAAGTCTTTATAGATAAGGTTCCTACTACTGTTAGCAGTTATGTAGATGAAGATGTCTCTAAAGAATGGGATAAAGACTTTGACAGTAAGGTTATTGAAAAGACATTTCCAACTGCCACTTATGCACCTTATACATATAATTATTTTTCAAGTGTTGAAGATGTAACTAATCCTAACTACGATTGGGGCGACAATTATCTTGACAAGTACCACACGCAAGGTAAGTCTGATGTTGAAATAGTAGATGATCCCTATCACCGTGAAGACTTAGAGGATAAACTCGTTAATGATGGTGACTTCACAGAAGAAGAAATCCAACTAATGGCTTTGGCTGAAATTGAAAGACAAGCAATGGAAGGTAAAAAGGCTAAGAAGGCTAAGAAAGCTAAGAAGACTAAGAAAGGAAGGAAGTCATGACATATATTCAGAACGAACATTTGACTAGGCAAGCAGAAATCATTCCTAATGAAGTCTTGGATAAGAAGATCACTGTGATTGGAGCTGGAGCTATTGGAGGCTGGACTGTTTTAAGTCTAGCCAAAATGGGCTTTCACAATATTACAGTGTATGACCCAGATATTATCTCCATAGAGAACATGAATTGTCAGTTCTATCCTCATAAGGCTATTGGAAAAGGTAAAGCGGTAACTCTCTATAAGTTAGTGAAATCTTTTGCTGATGTGCGAATTGAGCCAATATCAGAACTTTATAAGTCCGGTGACCCATTGGGAAGTGGAATAGTTATCTCAGCAGTGGATTCAATGGAAGTTAGAAAAGAAATATGGAATATGCATTTAGGTAATGAACCTACAAATTACATAATAGACCCAAGAATGGGGGCAGAAACAGCTTTAATGTACGTTATGGACCCTAATTCAAGTAAGGATGTGCAGTCATATGAGAAGACTCTATATTCAGATGAAGATGCGGTACAGGAACGTTGCACAGCTAAGGCAACTATCTATACGGCAAATCTTTTATCTGGTTTAGTCTGCAAAGCGGTAAAGGACATCGCGGTTGGCAATCCTTACACTAGGGTATCTCAATGGGATATCTCTAAAAACAGTGCATTATTTTGGAATAGTAAAAAGGAGGAATAATGGGTGTTTCATTTTTAATATACTTATTAATAATGCATTTTGTGGCTGACTTTCTGTTTCAATCTAGGGAGATGGGACAAAAGAAGTCTAGTAGCTTAAAGTGGCTATGTAAACACGGGTTAATACATTTTGCTGTTTTTGCATTTGGAACATCAATATATTGTATAACTTTTTTCTATCCACTATTACCAGTTGACAATATATTCTTGGTGGGAATAATAGTGAGAAATATAATAATTAGTTCTTGTATTTTTGCTGCCATCAATATGGCAGCTCATATGACTGTAGATGCATGCACTTGGAATGTATACAAGTGGACTGTTGCTCTTAGAAATAAAGATAAAACAAAAGAAGGGTTAAGGAAAGACTTTAAATATTGGGAAGATAGTTGGTTCTATCATACTATTGGTATTGATCAGCTTTTTCATATTATCACAATCATATTAGTATATGGGGGATTGATATTCCAATGGCACATAGGTTAAGAAAGAAAGCTAAAAATTTAAAGAACATGCCTCATTTAAAGAAGCAGATAGCCAATTGGCTAGCTGATATGGATTTGAGCACGATGGATTTATCTAACATAGATAGGATGAGAAGAATGTTGGTTAAGGGAAATCGTGGCTACTTAGCATGGAATGAGAGAGAGCTTTCTATCTACTTTGATAAGATCTATGACAACTTGAAAAAGGGTGATTTTGATAATAACATTAATCAAAAAGGGTGTAATCCAGAAATACCAACTCTACATTGGAAAGATAAAGAAGACGCAATTTTAATACTGAAAGATCACTTTATTAAGAGAGCAGATAAGATTTACGATATTGTATTTGAGGATGTATTCCTATGAGCAAAACTAAGGTGTTAACCGGAAAAAGAATGGCTGTTAAATTAGCCAATGAAGTTAGAGAGTTCCTTAATCCGTCTAAATTAGATAGGATGCTCATAGAGATTCCTTATAAGATGCTATTTAAAATTAAATGTGTTAATTCTAGAAAAGGTGGCAGTAAGAAAAACCAATACAATCTCATAAGATTAAGAGATGGAAAGATTTTAAAAAAGAATGTTAATGGTAGAGGTAAGTTAGAAAACTTTATCAAAAGAGAATATAAAGAAGAATTTAAAGCATACAATGAATATGTAGAAAGGATGCTCCTTGGACACACCAACTAAATGGCAAGATATGTTTTATATTGATTATTGGGAAGCAAATCATATCTACTGCATTTACAGCGTGTGGAATGGTAAGTTAGTGTGTAATAATGGTCTTCGTACTAATGTGAGAGCAGAAAAGAAAGCAGAAGAGATGTATAGGCGTTATATGGAAAATATAGATGGGATACTCCTAGGTGGATAATTGGAAAGAATTCTATGATATTAGAGCTGTTGATATGGGATCTGGTATCCCAGAATATAGAATATGGGATAAAGAGGTTAAGAATTGGGTATATGATACTAATTTCACAGGTGGAATGTTTTCTGTTTGTTATTATGCTCCAGCCTTAAAAGAAGTGGAGAAAAGATTTGCCTTAAAAATGAAGAGGATAGAAAGGATACTTCTTGGAAAACGATAAAAAACCATGGGAAAGTTACTTCTATGTAAGCCAAGTATTCTATCAAAAAGATTGGGGTGATCATCCAAGCACTGGAGATTGGACTCAGGCATATACGGTATTTTGCAAAGAAACAAGAGAGCCGGTAACAGTAAGAAGGTATAAGCTTTTACAAGACGCTAAAAGAGGTGCTGCTCAAATTTATAATAAAATTGAAAAAACATTACTTAATGATAACTTTTAACCGAATTATATGGTATAAATAGATTATGAAAAATTTAACGTACACAATTATTCAAATACAAACGGCCATTGCGGATCAACGCGATATTACGCCGACGTGTGCGACAGGTATTGGACCCTTTCCGGGTCACATACAACAGCCACATTGGCGCTAAACTAAATACATTACATTTTAATATAAACTTGGGGGCACATGTTCCAAGGGCTGGCGAGATTGCTTTGCAAGCAACCTGTGAAGAGTTCGATTCTCTTTGTCTCCACCAAATTTATATAAGAACGATGGGGAGTCGTCTACTGGCTAAGACACTGGGATTTGACCCCAGAGAAGTGAGATCGATACTTACCTCCCCTTCCAATTTTGAAAGGATAAGACATGATAACTGGATTATTTGAAAACCGAGACGACATATTTGATAATTTCAATGTTTCAGATGAGTTAAGAAAAGGCATTAGAATAATCTATGCTGACTACAGCGACGAAGATTACAGTGGTTCTGCATATGTCTTGTTCAAGAAAGACGGTAAATATTATGATGTCGCTGGGAGTCATTGCTCATGTATGGGATTAGAAAATCAGTGGGAACCTACTGAGACATGCGAGAAGACTTTATTAATGAGAGTAGAAAAGGGATCTTACTCTAATGATAAAGATGAAGATAAGAAGATTAAAAATGCTATTTTAGAAGCCTTGGTTGATGAGATAGCGGAGAGAGAATTATTAATGAGTTAAACGTCCTTCAGAGTTGTTGATAGATACATACCTGGCTTCCAACCAGGAGTACCCGGCGCGATACCGGGCTGGAGTTCCAATTTTAACAGATTACAACAGAGCGTAGGCTAGCTTGGTTAAGTCACTTGGTTTGGAACCGAGAGATCGGAGGTTCGAATCCTCCCGCTCTGACCATGCTCGATTAGTTCAGTGGTAGAACGTCCGTCTGATTAACGGAAAACTGAGGTTCGATTCCTTGATTGAGTACCAATTTTGTATAATAACTACAAACTTGGAGATAAAATGAAAATATGTAGTTCATGTAACGATAATAAAGAAGAAGTTGAATTTTATAAAAAAGGCAAAAACAGACTACACTCTTGGTGTAGGAAATGTTTTTCTAATAATAGAAAGGGTAAACACAATACAAAAGATATACTAAAACTGAGAGCAGTTAGAAGAAAAGCATTACAAGAGTTTTTAATTAAGTATTTATTAGAGAATCCCTGTATAAAGTGTGGTCATAGTAACGTAGTTTCTTTACAATTTGATCACAGAAACAGAATCTCTAAAAAGTATGATATATCTAAAATAATTGCAAATACGTTAAGTAAACAGACATTAACTGAAGAGATGAATAAATGTGATGTTTTATGTGCAAATTGTCATGCAGAAAAAACAGCACATGAGAATGATAACTTTAAAACAAAACCATGGGCAGTTAGCTTAATTGAAGAAAGCATTGATCTACGAAATCAACAAATGAAGGTTTGAGTCCTTCACTGCCTACCATTTATCCGAGGAGGATAGATATGAAATCAATTTAAAGAACCTTAGGTATAGGGTTTGCATTATAAATGATTTTAATAATGAGACGCATGCCATAGATTGCAAGAAATATGGCACACTTTTAGTGATAGATGCTTGGAGAGTAGGAAATGAGCATAGAGGATTCCAAATCCTCGAGGATTCTATTGGAATCTTCATCAACTATAAAATGGTCTTAGAGACAAAGGATAAAGAGTTAGCTAGGCGATTCGTGAACAACTTAATAAAGAAAGTTCCAGAAGAGTTTAGAAAAGAATATGAACAATTTAAAGAGTATTTAGAAATACGATGATCTATAGTTTAATGGCAAAACAGCGGCCTTATACGCCGTAAGCGCTCGATTGGCGCGAGATCTAGGTTCGAGTCCTAGTAGATCAACCATATAAATGCGAGACCCACAGAGAGTTTCTCTATTCTTTCTGTGGGTAAAAAATAGAGTTTTTGCCCTCAAAGTGTAGGTAGCGACACTTCTGTCTTGTAAGCAGAGGAGCGGAGTGCAAGTCTTCGTGAGGGCTCCATTTAGTTTATAATATATATAAGCGAGGTGTAAATATGAATATGTTAGAGATTTTAAAAGATAGAATACAAGGAAAAGCTCCAAAGGGAGCTAAAAGATCATCAAAGTGGAGAAAAGTTAGAAAAGAGCATTTAAAAAATAATCCAAGGTGTGCTATATGTAACAGCAAGAAGAAAATAGAAGTACACCATATAATTCCTTTTCACATAGCGCCAGATAAGGAATTAGATATGGACAACTTGATGACGCTATGTGAGAATAAGAAATATGGTATCAATTGTCATTTGCTTGTAGGGCATTTAGGTAACTATAGAAGAGTTAATGTAAGCTGTAAAATTGATGCAATAACTTGGAATATGAAGTTAAAAAGATAACGAGCGTTAGTAGTGTAGTGGCAGCACAGTGGCCTCCAAAACCATTAGTCTGGGTTCGATTCCTAGCTAGCGCGCCAAATTAACATGGGATCTCGGTCCAGTCTGGAGTGGACGCTACCCTGTCAAGGTAGAGATCACGGGTTCAAATCCCGTAGGTCCCGCCATTTTTATAACATACCATGGTGACTCTAGTGTAGTGGTAGCACGTTAGATTGTGAATCTAAAAGCCAGGGTTCGACTCCCGGTGTCACCCCATTACTGATTCATTTTTTAAATTTGTATAATACACATATGGAGAATGATAAAAATGATTGTTGTAACAAGGATTAAGCAAAGAAACATAGATTCAAGTAGAGTATCTTTACCTCAAGAATTAATAAGTTCATATATTCAAAATGTAGTTCACGAAGTTGAGGTGCGCTGTAAAGAAACTGATCAATTATTAGAAAAATATAATAACAAAGAGTTAGAAGAATTGATGGGTTCAGCCATAGCAAATGGCAAAAACTATACTAAAAATGGACAATATTACTACTTAGGTAACAGAAAATGATAATTGCAATCGTTGTTAGTATCTTAAGTAGTCTCGCTATTACCTTTGTCTTATGGATGGTTGCAAAAAATAAGCAGAATATCTTGAATTTTATCTTTAAAACAGAAAAAAAGGTTCTAAATATCAATGACAAGAATAAACAAAGAAGAGACAAAAAAAATACTAAATAAGATCCTTGATCTTTTATTGAATTTTGATAATTGGGATAAGTTTCATTTTTCAGATAGACCATATCCACGTATAGTGTTTGGTGTGGAATATAAAGATAAAGATTATATAGAGATTGAAGAACGCTATGATGTTATCTACGTAACATTAGACGTAACTAGTTTTGTTTATAAAAAGGGATTTTTAGATTGTCTTTTTGGCGCATCTAAGTTGACCAATGAGATATTTAATTTTCATCGCTCCATAGAGTTTAAGTTAAGAGAGCAAAATAAAATTAAAACATTAAATAGATTCTTAGGTGAAAAATGATTGAAGAAGTAAAAGGTAACATTCTAGATACAGACTGTAAGATTATTGCTCACGGTGTTAACTGCCAAAATAAAATGGGATCTGGGGTTGCTAAGGTTTTATATACCAAGTGGCCTAAGGTTAAAGAAGCCTACCATGATTATTTTGTTTTATATCAAGACTTAGATACGTCTAAGTATTTAGGAAAGATTTCTGCAGCGCCAATAGTTGAAGCAGATAGGGTTATTTTAAATTGCTTTACCCAACAGAATTACGGTTATGATGCAGGTCAACAATATTTGAATTATGAGGCTTTATCAAAATGTATGCATAAAGTTCTAATCTATTGCATGAACCATAACCAAATGCAGGTCGCTATCCCTAAGATAGGATGTGGACTCGCTGGTGGAAACTGGAATACTGTTAAAGATATTATAAATGAACGTTTTCCTAGAAATTTTAAAGTTAAAGTATACTATTTATAATTAATGGTATAACATATGTATAAATGAATACTCGCCGATATGATGGAGTGTGAGTATTTTTGTTGCAAGGATAATTGCAGGAAAGGACATTATGATTTATTTAAACGCGGCGCGAGTGGACGCAACTTTATTCCCAGATAACACCTCCCAGGTGTGGAAGATACCACTAGAAAACTTCGTAAAACATACAGAGATCAATAAGATAGAGTGGGAATTTACCCATGAAGGTGAGTTCATGCAGCTCGCGCAGCTTAAGGATTTAATTGACCAAGTTGGCTTTAGAGCAGAATTAAAGCTCAAATATCTTCCCTACGGTCGTCAAGATAAAGAAATCCAAAACAGTACTACGTTTGCACTAAGGACTTTTGCTAAGCTCTTGAATTCGTTGAACTTCGAGAAAGTTACTATAATGGATCCTCATAGTGAAACTGCAGCAGAGTTAATAAGAAATAGCTCAGAAGAATATCCACTAGATATTCTTGAAAAGGTGTGTCAACTGACCAATGCAGATATTGTCTGCTATCCAGATCAAGGAGCAGACTCTAAATATTCTTACATTTATCCTTATAAATCTATATGCGGAAGTAAAGTAAGAAACCAAGAAACAGGATACATAGAAAGCTACACACTCCACGGTGACCCTAAGGGCAAAAACGTTCTTATAGTGGATGATATTTGCGACGGTGGGATGACATTCAAGTTATTAACAAAAGACTTATTAAAAGGTGGAGCAACAGAAGTCAACCTCTTTGTTACTCACGGTTTGTTCTCTAAGGGGTTGAGAACATTATTTGATTCAGGAATTAAACGAATATTCACTCAAGATGGTGAAGCAAGTGGATATGACAATAACATCAGCTATAGGAGAATATAAGCGATGAAAAATAAATTAAGTGCGGCATTGCTGTGCGACTTTTACAAGATATCACATAGAAATATGTACCCAAAAGGAACCGAAATGGTTTACTCAACGTGGACACCTCGAGCTAGTCGAATGAAAGGTGTTGATCATGTAGTTAATTTTGGTGGACAAGCGTTCATTAAGAACTACCTAATTGACTTCTTTGAAGAGGCTTTCTTTAGTCGACCTAAAGAGGAAGTAGTGGCAGAATATAAACGTCTTCTTACTCATGCACTTGGTGTTCCTAACCCAGATGCTTCTCATATTGAAGAACTTCATGATCTAGGCTTTCTACCTATTTCTATTAAATCTCTTCCAGAAGGAACTTTAGTACCTCTAAGGGTACCAATGCTTACGATTCAAAATACAGATCCTAAGTTCTTTTGGCTTACAAATTATATTGAGACATTAGCCTCATGCGAGCTATGGCAAGCAATGACTAGTGCAACTATTGCCGGTGAATATCGCAAGATCTTAGATAAGTATGCATTTAAAACTGTTGGAGACAATGGGTTTGTTATGTTTCAAGGTCATGACTTCTCAATGAGAGGTATGTCTTCTCTTCAGAGTGCTATCACCAGTGGAATGGGTCACTTGCTGTCTTTTGCAGGAACTGATACGATTCCTGCTATTCAGGGAGCTGAAAGCGTATACAATGCTAATATTGAAAAACAGTTAGTTGGAACTTCAATTCCAGCCACTGAGCACAGTATTCAATGTGCATTTGAGGATGATGTTGAGTACCTTACTCACATGATGACTAAGGTTCACCCTACAGGGCCAGTATCGATAGTTAGTGATGGCTATGACTTTTGGCAAGTAATCCGAGAAGTTATTCCCTCTTTAAAAGAAACAATACTTGCTCGCGATGGCGGACCAGAATCCCTAGATAAGGTTGTTATTCGACCTGATTCAGGTGACCCTGTTCTAATCGTTTGTGGTGATCCTAATGGCAAGACAGAGCTAGAAAGAAAAGGAGCTGTAGAGGCACTCTGGGACATCTTTGGAGGCAGTGTCACTGAGAAGGGATATAAGCTATTAGATAGCCATATTGGACTCATCTATGGCGATGCTATCACCCTTAGACGTTGTGAAGAGATATGTGAGAGATTAGAAGCGAAAGGGTTTGCCTCTATTAATGCCGTATTTGGTATTGGCTCTTATACGTACCAATACAATACTAGAGATACTTTTGGATTTGCTCTCAAATCTACTCTATGTGTCATAAATGGCAAAGAGAAGCAGATCTTTAAAGATCCTAAGACTGACAATGGTATAAAGAAATCTCAGAAAGGCAAAGTCGTTGTGTACAGAGATCTTCAGACTGGTAAGATTACCTTTGCTGACAATCTTGGCCTAAATGACTCTATATACATGAGAAAAGATGGTAAAAATATTGATTGTGATATGTTAAAAGAAATCTATAGAGACGGTAAATTACTTATCGATGATGATTTTGAAAGCATTCGAGCTCGCTTAGCGAAAGGATAATAATGAAAGAAAGATTTGAGTTTTTTTGGGGAGGACCCTTTAGTCAATGGTATAAGCATGATATTGATGTCGATGGTATTACTTATAACACTGCTGAGCAGTACATGATGGCAATGAAAGCAAAGCACTTCGGAGATGAAGCTATGCTTAAGAATATCATGAGCACTAAGGATCCTCAAAAGCAAAAAGCATTTGGCAGAAAGGTTAATAACTTCGATGCCCTAGAATGGAATAAGGTTTCTAGAGGTTATGTCTATGATGCCAATCTTGAGAAGTTTCAAGATCCTGCTTTGAAGAAATTTCTTATGGATACTGAGACTAAAGAGATAGTTGAAGCGAGTCCATATGATAAGATTTGGGGCATCGGCTTAGGCGAAGGTCATCCAGATATTCTTGATAAGTCTAAATGGAAGGGTACAAACTGGCTTGGTGAAGTCTTAATGAAAGTACGTGAAGATCTAAAAACTTAAGGTATAATATATTTGCGGAGTGGAGAAGTGGCCATCTCGTCAGTCTCATAAACTGAAGATCGCGAGTTCGATTCTCGCCTCCGCAACCATTTTATCTTAGGAGAATATATATGTTCAATTGGAGAGAAGACTATGACCAAGAAGACGAGAAAATCTTTGCTAAAAGGCGTCTTCGTTGCAATTGGAAAATCAGCGGTAGATTTAATCAATTCTCTAGTAGAGATTCTGTAATCACTGGTAAATCTTCATCCCACTATGGCGTTGTTAAACGTCAGTATAAAATTAATAGTAAATATTATCTTATAGATTTTGAAGAAGATTCAATAAACAAAGGATAACTCGTGAAGCGCAAGAAGAAGCGAAATGGATGGAGAAGAAGTGACATGCTTTGTGGAAATAAGTCTGCTCAATCTACTAAGAAGCACACTCTTGTTTCCAAATGTG
>Ga0164313_10003494_pt1 | contig 13977 bp, 12 predicted proteins | sample GuaBasSedimGuay4_FD_113735 | JGI IMG/M metagenome (GOLD analysis project Ga0164313, IMG submission 113735) | Subseafloor sediment microbial communities from Guaymas Basin, Gulf of California, Mexico - Guay4, Core 4569-4, 0-3 cm | ecosystem: Environmental > Aquatic > Marine > Hydrothermal vents... | reverse complement strand
CTGGTCGCTTCTACCACCGTTTGCCCGGGCTTGAGCATACCGGTTCGCTCGGCATCCTCAATAATGCCCAGCGCCAGACGGTCTTTTACCGAACTAAGCGGATTAAAAGCTTCCAGCTTGCCATAAAGATTGATGCCTGTAGGTGCCAGTTTATTGATGCGCACCACGGGCGTGTTGCCAATCGTACCGAGTATATTGTCGTATTTGGCCATGATCTATCCACCTGCTATTCGCTTGTTTGAGTCGCCAAGAATACACAGGTTGGCTCGAATACCAAACAGGCAAACCGTATCTCGCTGCAAACCGTTTAAACCCGAACCCTGTTACACTTGACTGCCAGGGTCGACGGAGTTTTGAAGCGCCTGCGTCAGAGATGCGACCAGAGAGACTTTGCTGCGGTCGAAGGGTGGTGACCGAAAGATGATATGTAAACAGAGAGAATAAAAGGGGCCTATGGCAGAAGAAGAGGACAAGCCGACAACACCAGGTGAGATTTCCAGTGCAGTAGATAGTGAGGAAACTCTGGATCCTCAAAACTGGAATGATATGCGAGCCCTGGGTCACCGCATGATAGATGACGCCATCAACTATCTGCAGACAGTTGATGAACGCCCTGCGTGGCAGCCGATGCCGAAACGGCTGAATCAGCAGTTCGATAAGCCCATGCCGGAAGACCCGACGCCGGCTGAAGAAGTCTACGAAGAATTTCTGGAAAACATTTTTCCTTACCCCACGGGTAATATCCATCCGCGCTTCTGGGCCTGGTATATGGGCAGTGGCACTATTCTTGGGGCCTTAGCCGATTTCCTGTCCGGCACCATGAACTCAAACGTAGGTGCTGGTAATCATGTGGCCAACCTGGTCGAGGGTCAGGTCATTAACTGGATGAAAGAGCTGGTCGGTTTTCCAGACAGTGCCAGCGGCCTGTTAGTGGGTGGCGCGTCGATGGCCAATCTGGTTGGTCTTGCTGTGGCGCGTAATACCCAGGCAGGTTTTGACGTCCGCGGGCAGGGTCTGGGTGCCGGGCAAAAGAAATTGCTTGTTTATGCATCTACCGAGATCCATAGCTGTCATCAAAAAGCAGTGGAGTTACTTGGTCTGGGCACTGATGGCCTGCGTAAGATTCCGGTCATGGACGATTACCGAATCGATATGTCTGCTCTTGAAAAAGCGATTGTCGAAGATCGCCAGGCGGGCTTACAGCCCATTTGTATTGTGGCGACAGCAGGCACAGTTAATACTGGCGCGATTGACCCGCTCAATGATATAGCTGATTTATGTGAAAAAGAGGGGCTTTTGTTTCACGTCGATGGTGCTATAGGCGCGGTAGCTATGCTTGCAGATAGTCTCAAAGAGCAATTGAGTGGTATCGACAGGGCCGACTCTATTGCGCTGGATCTGCATAAGTGGATGCATGTGCCGTTTGAAGAGGGATGTGCGCTGGTTAAAGACAAAGAGGGGCATCGCAGCACGTTTGCTATAACGCCAGAATACCTGACCCGTAAAGAGCGAGGCCTGGCAGCCGGTCGAGAGTGGTTCAGTGATTATGGCGTGGAGTTGTCACGCAGTTTTCGCGCTCTCAAAGTATGGATGTCGATAAAGGAACACGGTGCGGCACGCTACGGTCGCATGATGGAGCGCAATGTCGACCAGGCGAATTATCTGGGTAGTCTGATCGACAGCGACCCCGACCTGCAATTAATGGCGCCCATCGGTCTTGATATAGTGTGTTTTCGCTACCAGCCAAAAGGCCTGGATGAACAGGCCCTCGATGTCCTTAACCAGGAAATTCTACTGGAGCTGCAGGAGCAGGGCATTGCCGTACCGTCGTGCACAACCTTGAAGGGACACTACTGCCTGCGGGTGGCCATTGCCAATCACCGCAGTACAGAAGCTGATTTTGATTTGCTGGTTAGCGAGATAGGGCGTCTGGGTAAGCAATTGACCGCTTAGCGGGTTTCCGTGCTGAAGTGGCTGAAGACGTTGGAGGGGTGTTCTCTTATGGGGATCGACAGGGAATTAACTGAGAATTCACATAAGGACGCTAAAGGATATCCCTAACCAGCAGAATATCCTGCATCGATTACCAGCTCTGAGCCGGTCATGTATTTCGACTCGTCCGAGGCCAGGTACAGTACCCCGTTAGCGATATCGTTGGGTTCTCCCAGTTCACCCAATGGCGACATAGCTTCAAAACTAGCTCTGACTTTTTCCGACCCGCCGTACTTGCGAATGGTTGCATCTACACCGGGTGTGCGGATAACGCCGGGATGCACGGAGTTAATACGGATGCCATTTTTCATCCGCGCAAATTCTACAGCGGCCGCTTTGGTGAGTAATTTAACACCGCCTTTTGCAGCACAATAAGCAGCGGATTTATCGAGACCAATAATGCCGGCGATAGATGAAATATTGATAATTGATCCACCACCGGATTTCTCCATGGCATCGGCACCAAACTTTACGCCAAGGAAAACACCGTCAAGCGCGATGCTATTTTGCCATTGCCAGTCTTTGAGCGTGGTGTCCTTGATAGATTTGGCGATAATAACTGCCGCGTTATTGACTAGCACATCCAGTTGCCCATAAGTGTCGAGAACTTTTGCCAGTACGGCCTGCCACTCTTCTTCTTTTGACACGTCGTGATGCATATAGCTTGCTTCACCACCGGCATTTTTAATCATCTCAACGGTTTCGTTGCCACCTTTATCTTCCCAGTCAGTGACCATTACTTTCGCACCTTCTTCTGCGAGTCTTATAGCAGTGGCTCTACCAAGCCCGGATGCTGCACCGGTGATTAATGCCACCTTGCCTTCTACACGCCCCATTGTTTACTCCCGATGTGTTCTGTTAACCAGCTGGCTTTCTACGGCTAAATTTACTTGCCGGTAAAATTAGGTGCACGTTTTTGCAGAAAATGCGCAACGCCTTCCTTGAAGTCTTCACTGCTGATGCTGGCTTTCATTTCTACTTCGGCAAGATTTAAAGCGCCGCTGAGATCCTGGAACAGGCTATCCCACACCTGATTTTTGATAACACGCATGGATCGCGGCGAATTATTGTTGGCCATGTCGTGGGCGACCTCCATAGCCGCTTCTAAAAAGCCTTCATCGGGTAATACTCGATTGACCAGGCCCAGTTCTTTGGCTTCGGTACCGTCAAAGACACGGCCGGTCAGCCAGACATCCATGGCGTTGGCCATGCCTGCAATGCGCGGTAATAACCAGGCGCCACCGTATTCCGTAATCAAACCTCGTTTGACGAAGGCTCCGGTAAATTTGGCGCTGGCGGCAGCGATACGCAGATCGCAAAACAGGGTCAGCACTAAACTAATGCCGGCACAGGGGCCGTTAATGGCCGCAATAATGGGTTTGGGTATAGCCGGGAAGTAGGAATACTTCTGCCGAAAATCAATACGAACATCCTGTGGCGTCGGTTTTGGTCGGTCTTCTTTTACTGCCGGTTTGTTATCGTCATTTATATTTTGCAACACCGACATATCGGCACCTGCAGAAAAGCCACGGCCAGCACCGGTAAGCACAATGACGTGGACGTTGTCATCTTCCGCTGCTGTCATTGCCGCATCCTGAATTTCCTCGGCCATGCGGCCGGTCCAGGCATTAAGTTTTTCTGGGCGGTTTAAGGTAATGACGGCAACCTTGCCGTCGACGTGGTACAGGGTTTCGCGGTATTCCATGATTGATCTCCGAAAGTATTTGGCTTGTATCTTTACTTTAAACTTTAAGTTCTAAATTCTAAAGGGCTAACAGAGTGACTCGAGATTAGTTCACTCCTTGCCAGAGAAGCTCTATTTCATTTCTGTAAAAGCACGAATTAGTTGAAAGCCAATGGCCATAGGTGGAGGCAGTAACACACCCGTGTCGGTGGCACCATTCATGACATCTTTTAGCAGTGTTCGCGATACCCAGCGGGCTTCTTCCAGCTCCAGACCGTCTACGGTTATTTCGCTGGTTTCGGCATCGGCAAAACAGCCGATCATTAATGAAGAGGGCCAGGGCCAGGGTTGAGTGGAGTGGTAGTGGACATCGCTGACGGTGATGCCAGCTTCTTCCATGACTTCCCGACGCACCGCTTCTTCGATATTCTCGCCAGGCTCGATAAATCCCGCCAGCGCCGAATACATATTTTGTGGGAACATGGGTTGGCGGCCGATCAGACAGTCATCTCCACGCACGGGGAGCATAATTACCACGGGATCGGTGCGCGGGAAATGCTCGGCATTACATTCGCCGTTACTACATTTACGCATATAACCTGATTCGCGCATTTCAGTAGCATTGCCACACACCGCGCAGAACTGGTGCCGCGCATTCCAGTCAAGTATGGCTTTTGCCGTGCCCAGGGTGGAGGGATCACCCAGGGGTAGCTGCAAAGCGATGGCGCGCAGATCCATAAATTTACCAACATTGGTAAATGGCTCGCTGCGGTTAGCGTCGTCGAAGGATGTGACGTCAATGGCGAAATGCGCTACGCCTTCATCATCCTCGCCGATGAATATGGTGGGCACACCGCTCATCAAATAGCCATCGACGTCGGCGGGGGATAACCAGCCAATACCGTCGCGGCGGGGTGTGACTAGCGGCTGTAGTTTCCACAACGGGACTATACGAGTGGCTGGATTTTTCAGTTGAGCAGCCAGCCAGTCAGCGTCGGTGCGGCGATGGCCAGCACGGTCGAGGGGGCCGCCAGCAAAGGTGTGTACTTCTGACATAGTGTTTCCCTTTTTATTTGTAAATGGTTGTTATAGTATGTTTTTTATGTATTAATTAAGTTTAAGTGCAAGCGGTAACTAATTGAAATATAAAATAATTAATAATTTATTTGTAATGTATCTTACGCTAAAGCATAGTCTGAAACGAAAGCGTTCATTTTCCGCTCCTGCCCAAAAGTTGACATGGGACCGTGACCGGGGATGAATGCCACGTCATCGCCGAGAGGCCATAACTTCTCAGTAATAGACTTTATCAATGTATCAAAGTTACCTTTTGGAAAGTCGGTGCGGCCAATGGAACCCTGAAACAAAAGATCACCGACAATAGCCAGTCGAGCATTACGGCAAAAAAAAGCTATGTGCCCGGGTGTATGACCAGGGCAGTGATAGACCTCCAGTATTTCCTTGCCGACGGTCACGGTATCGCCTTCTTCCAGCCATCGGTCCGGTTCGAAGCTGCGGAAAGTGCCATTGAGGCCAAACATTTTGCCTTGTTCAGGCAGCTTGTCGATCCAGAAAGACTCTTCCTTCTGCGGTCCTTCGATAGGCACCTTATACTTTTCTGCCATATCAGCCACTGCCCCGGCGTGATCCATATGCCCATGCGTAACCAGTACTTTTTCGAGGGTTACATTTTCCTGTTGTAGCCTTTGCTCGATACGATCCATGTCGCCGCCAGGATCTATAACAGCACCGAGCATGGTCTCTTCGCACCAGAGCAGTGAGCAATTTTGCTGGAAGGGGGTGACGGGAATAACGGCGAATTTCATAAATGGGGTCCAGTTGCGAGTCTAAACGTAGCCGCGAACCATAGCAGAGATTGACTTATGGATCATACCAGCCAGCAAACAGGTCAACCGTTGGGAGCAAAGACTTTGACGGCTTCGGCGTCAAAACCAGCCTGGCCATCGGGGCGCAAAGGCTGCATGCAAACGTGATCTGCGCCATTTTCCCAGTGGGCTTCAAGACGCTTCTGTATGCTGGCATCATCTCCCCAGGCGACAATGGCATCGACGAGGCGGTCGCTACCGCCGTTTTCAAAATCGTCGTTGGTGAAGCCCATCGTTAATATGTTATTTCGGTAGTTTTGCATGCCCAGATACAACTCCATAAATTTGCGCGCCACGGCCCGGGCTTCCCCAGTTTCTTTGATACGCAGTACTTTTTGTTCGGGGGCCAGAAAGCTGTCAGGCCCGATAATTTCCCGAGCTTTAGCGGTGTGTTCAGGAGTTACAAAATAAGGGTGCGCGCCATCGGTTTTTTCGCCGGCCAGAGCGAGCATGTTTTTACGCAAAGCTGCGAGGACGAGTGGCCCCTCCTGCTCTGGCTGCGGAGCGGAATACATCGCTGTTTCCATCGCGGCGAGATAGTTGCGCATGGTGGTAACCGGCTTTCCGTATACATGGTTACGCATCGGTGTAACCATTTCCATATGCGATACCCCCAGGCCAAGAATTAATCGTCCACCGCTCAGTTCGTTGAGCGAATTACGTGCCGCCACCATAGCAATTGGGTCACGGGCATAGATGTTGGCGATACCCGTTGCCAGACCTAGCTGATCAGTTTCACCAGCCAGTATCGACAACATAACAAAGGGGTCGCGACCAAATGCTTCGGGTATCCACAACGCGCCGTAACCCAGCTTTTCCGCATTTTGAGCTAACGCTATACATTCTTTAAAACTGTAGGCATCGATCATGCTCCACAGCCCCAGTTTGCCTATTTCAGATGTTTTCATTATTTGCGTCCTCCGCATCACCATCGGCCGGTATTTTAATACCCACAGGTGATGATATTTTCATTTTTATTTGCTTATATGGTTGCTGACAGAAGCTTAGCACAGCTTGTAAACAGACCTGTGTAGCGATTATATCGCCAGTGTTATTACTTGACAGGATTGCTTGACAGGATTGCTCAATAGCTTTCCGCAGCGTGTCATAATAGGTGAGCAAGCAGGATTAACCCATGACATCATCTGAAACACCTTCTTTATTCAGCGCTAATGAATGGCTGCGCTATACCCGCCACATACAACTGCCGCAAATTGGCGTGGGTGGGCAGACACGCCTGCAGCAATCCAGGGTATTAGTCATCGGTTGTGGCGGGCTGGGATCCCCTGTTTTACTTTACCTGGCTGCTGCGGGTGTCGGTCAACTGACGGCGGTCGATGGTGATGTCGTCGAACTGACCAATCTACAGCGGCAGATTATATATACGGAGGAAGACCTGGGTCGCTTAAAAGCTACGACTGCTCAGCAGCGTTTAAGTAGTTTGAACTCAGCTATCGAAATAGAGGCCATCGACCAGCCATTCAGTATCGACATCGGCGAGGCACTGGTTAAAGCGCATGACTTGATCATTGACTGCACCGACAATTTCGCAACCCGTTATCTGATCAACGACTTATGTGTGCAATGGGGTAAGCCCTGGGTTTTTGCCAGCGTGTATCAATTTTCTGGTCAGTGCGCGCTTTTTGTCCCTGGTGGAGCCTGCTTTCGTTGTTTGTTTGCGGAGATGCCCAGTGATGTGCCCGACTGTAATGCTGGGGGCGTTCTCGGCGTATTACCCGGCCTGGTCGGTGCCTTTCAGGCAAACGAAGCCATTAAATATCTGGCTGGTCTTATCACACCGTTAAGTAATTGCCTGTTGTTGATAGAAGCTCTTGATCTGGAGTTTCGTCGTATTCAATTGCAGAGCGATCCCCAGTGTGCGACCTGTGGATCACCGCGAACTGGCGAACATTTAAGCCGTGCTGATCATTCCTCAAACGACAATGAAGTGTCTGCAGGCATGGACATACTGTGGCAGATATCGTCAGCACAGTTCGACAGGGAGAGAGATAGTCAGGCAAACCTTATCCTCGATGTGCGCAGCAAAGATGAGCGAAAAGCTTTTCATATTGGCGGGGACCATGTCACTCTGGAGGAGCTGCCCGAAGCCCTGTTGCACTTTTCTCATGATACAACCATTATTTGTTACTGCCAGTCCGGTGTGCGAAGTCTTGAAGCGGTGCAACAGTTGCGAAGTGCGGGCTTTACGGCGCATAGCTTAACCGGTGGTTTGGCTCAATGGTTACACCACAAACAAAAAACAGGGGGTTTCAATGATTAACTTGAAGACGGCAACATCAGAGGAAATGGCCAAAATCCTGCCTTATTTAAAGGTATTTTCGTCCCTTAATGAAAAGGTGTATCGATGGACGGGCGGGCGCGTGCTCGGCAAACTTAATGGTCACGATGTTTGCCTGGTTACTATGACGGGCGCTAAGTCGGGGAAAAAACGCGTTATCCCACTTATGCACGTACCCTATAAAGATGGCGTGATTATCGTCGCCTCTCAGGGGGGTGCACCCAAAAACCCGGTCTGGTTTAACAATCTGGTAGCGCATCCGGATATCGAGGTGCAATACAAAAACAACAAAATGAAACTGCGTGCACGGCGAGCCGATAGCGAAGAAAAGCAGACTGTCTGGCCGGTATGTTGTGAGCATTACCCGGATTACGATATTTATCAAAAGCGCACCGGGCGTGATATTCCGGTGTTTATTTGCGAGCCTGTATAAACTTGCCTGGGATTGGCGCCGGGGGCTGGGGCCGGCGGTAACAGCAATCATTCAAAAATAGCTGTTACGGTCTTTTTTCTAGCGTCTTGCCGGATACACCGACAAGCTCAGTAAAATCTGCTTGCCTGGATTCAGGTAATACAGCTTGTCATTATCGAGTAGTTTGAATGTTCTCTGCACACATTAATGCCTGTTTTTTATTTTTTCCCCGGATGCTTATCGTCGGGATTAGTTTATGGATGTTATCAATTAGCTCTGCAACGGCAGACGAGCCGATTGAGGTGGGTGCAAGGCTGAAGATACAGCAGATTACCGGTATTAATCAGCGAGAAGAAAATTTTGGCATAGTCGGCACCTTGATTATGCAATGGCATGACCCCGAGCTTGCCGCAAAGCCAGGTGAGACGGTGGCACCTCGGCGAATGTTTCCTCATCTGACTTTTGTTAACTATATGATGGAGCGCGGACTAATATGGCCCGCTTACTCGTTTTATAACGTACAGGGGCGAGTGACTTACCAAAACCGGCTCGTCGTTATTGATGTTAATGGTAATGTGGATTATATCGCTCGTTTTACGGCAAAATTTCAGGCACCGGATTTCGATTTCAGGCATTTTCCTCTGGATGAACAGGACTTTTATATTAAACTGGATTTATTGCCCCGAGTATCCAGGTTTGTATTAACAGCTCTGCCAGGCAGTGGTATTGGTGACGCTCTGGGGGAAGAGGAGTGGATCCTTGAGCATACAGAGACCAGGGTGACCACTCATGATGAGCTGGGGCATACTGCGTCCCGCTTTGTGCTATCTTTTCAGGGTGAAAGACATCTAAATTACTATCTGGTTCGCATGTTAATTCCCGCGACAATTATTATCCTGGTGTCGTGGTTTACCTTTTTTCTCAAGGATTATACCAAGCGCATTGATCTGGCCAGCGGCAACCTTCTACTATTTATTGCATTCAATTTCACTGTTGCTAATGATCTACCCCGTTTGGGTTATCTGACCCTTATGGATACGTTTATGCTGTCTACTTTTGCCATAACCGGCCTGGTTGTTCTCGTTAATGTCTGGTTGAGACGACTGCAGAATCACGGCAAGGAAGTCCTGGCAAACAAACTTGATGAATTCTCTGTCTGGGGCTATCCGTTGACTTTTGCCGCGGCTGGATTGAGTATATTTATCTTTTTCTATTAGGATCAAGGTCTGCGCTTCTAAAAAAGGAGGGGCCTCCGATGGGCTTGATCAACAAGCATCATGGCGACTTCGTTATGCCACTTATTGCTCGATTCCCCTGAGTATTCGTTCCGCGTTTAAAGTAGATATCACTTTAATAAATTTTCTCACCATCTATTTTTTTAACACTCACCAAAAACTCTGTCAGTAGTGACAGGGCACTTGCCCATGCAGCTTGCAACTTTATTTGATCAGGGTAGTACGCTGAGTTGATTTTTACTGAGCAGGTGAATCCGTGACTGTTAATATCGGTAAATACGGCGGGCATGATGGTCCAGTCAAAATGTATTGAATGAGGAAACCGTGCTTGTATGAGGCGTTGATGAAACTGGTAAAAAAGGGAGAAATATTCTGCTGCATCCTTAACCTGGTGCTGGTCATTAAAAGAAAATTCCAGATAAGCGCTGGTACGATAGCCCTGTTGATCAGCGATATGCTGGACATGACAACCCACGCTAAAAATGCCTGTGTCTATTTCATTGATTTTAGCGAGTGCTGTGGCGAGCGGAATATCGGCCAGGGCCTCGGGTATTGCAGAAATGCTGGCTGGCTTTTGTTTTAAATTTATAAACCCTGGGCCCACCGTGTCATCTGTGGAGACAGAACGCTGATAGGGGATTGTTTTACCCTGTGCGTCGATATATAAAACATTTTGCCAGGGGTAATTCATAGACAGTGGGCCATAGTGGCAGATTATTGCGACAAGCTGATTTTTAGCGGTGTTAAAGGCGGGGCCTTCGGTTTGGAGTGCGCCAATTGCTTCTCTTTACCAGGGGGCGTTGTACGAATGTGATAAATAACTAACCTGGCGCTAGGATGGCGTTTCTTCTCCATGTCGTCAACCGATAGCCCAGGTCCAGGATTCCGGCAGCTGAAAAATCCAGCCCTGATAAAACGCAAAAAGCTGTTAGCAAAAAGCTGTTAGCAAAAAGCTTGCATAGATATTGGCAAGGTATAACATTAAAGAACATTATCCATTCCGGCGATTAATGGCGGTGATTTATTCCGCTGGTTAACGGACGTGCTGTAAACAGCAGCACCGCTAGCCAATAGGCCCCGTTAACCAAATAAAAGCCGGACAATATGGCCTGAATTCTAAAAATCTCAGGCCTACAATATTCCGCTATGGAGAAAATCTTATGATTACTGGTATGCCTCGCATCGCAATCGCCGTCCATGACTATCCCGCGATAGTAAGCCTGTTTAGAGATAAGTTTGGCATGCCGGTCATTGACCTGTCTGAAAGTAGCTCAAAGGAGTATGGCGCCGCGTTGGGGATGTGTGTGCCCGAGGGCGGGAGCAATATAGAGTTGATGTCTCCGGTAGACTCAAGTACGCCGCTGGGTGCGAGTCTTCAAGGGTTTCTGGATCGCCGCGGCGAAGGATTGTTTGCACTGATGCTGGAAGCGCCGGTTCCGGACGATGAGGCGGAAGACCTTGCTGCAAGGGGTCTTAACGTTATGCCCCTGATGTCCGGTGCATTTGGTCGGGATGTTCACCCCAATTCGACCCATGGTGTGCTGATCCGGGTCTATCCAGTCAACTCATTCAAAGGTAAACACAAAGCTCCAGTTGACGGCAACGATGCGCCGAGCATATCCGGTATTGATCGTGTCATCGTCGCTGTTGAAGATCTGGATCATGCTGTTGAGGTATATGGCAGTCAATTTAACATGGCGATGGATGAGTCCCTGACTGACAAAGAACGCGGTGTCCGATCTGCAATATGTCGTCCGCCGACTGGTGGTGCCATAGAGCTGGTGGCGGTAGAGGATCCTGCTCGACCGTTCGCAAATTCTATTGCCAGGTTTCTGGAGGGCAAACAGGAAGGCATGTACGCTCTGGTATTACAGACTTCTGATCTGCAGGCAACGGCAAAGATGCTTGCCGAACGAGGACTCGAGGTCAATGTATCTGCCGATTCGTCTGAGGTGCTGGAAGTGGACCGTGAAGCTGCCTTTGGTGCACTGATTCGAATAGAGGCTGCTTGACGGTATATCTTCGTACGAGGGGCTTATTGCACAAAGGTATCTTGTAACAAAAAAGCACCTTGCAATAAAAGGAAATATTGGTGCTGAGTTGTTCATCTATTCGTAATCAGCCCACGGTTCGCGATCTGGTGCGTGCCTTTAGCATTGATTACCGAACTCTTGCTCTTTTTCGTGTCCTTATTGGATGCATAATCGTCGCTGACTTATTACTGCGAGCCAGAGATTTCACTGCGTTTTTTACAGATCAGGGTGTGGTGCCACGGCAACTGGCTTTAACCTGGCTTGGCGCGGGTACAAATTCGATCTACTTCCTCAACGGCAGTTTGATTTTCAATCTGTTTCTGCTCAGCTGTTCAATCGTTTTTGCACTCGCGCTAATTGTTGGCTACCGGACTCGACTCGCAAGTGTGGCAAGTTGGCTTATGCTGGTTTCTTTGCATCATCGTACAGGAATCCTCAGCAGCGGAGCTGACGACCTTATGCGCTTGCTGATGTTCTGGGCGATGTTTTTACCGTTGGGCGCTCGTTTTTCGCTTGATGCAGCTATGGACGATGCAGCTATGGAAAAGGATCCTGGCCCATCTACTGATGCCTATTTCAGTATGGCTACCATAGCGATGCTGATGCAGGTTATGTACGTGTATTGGGTAGGTGCTTTGCTGAAGACAGGGATGCCGTGGCACTTAGAAAATAGCGCGGTCTATTATGCTTTAAGTGCCGAACATTATAGCTCATCCCTTGGCATCTGGGTGTTGAATCATTTTGAGCCGTATTTGCATTATGTCACTACATTTGTGTTTTCTATCGAACTCTATGGCCCACTATTATTGGTAGCGCCCGTCTTTTTTCACTATTTCCGCCTTCCCGTGATGTTCATGCTGATATGTATGCATATTGGCTTCGTATTTCTCCTTAATGTCGGGCACTTTCCATTCGTCAGTATTTGCTCCCTGTTGTTGTTTCTCCCCGGAGGGGTCTGGGAGTATATCGAGCGTCGCCGGGTAAACCCCCGCAGTAAAAATATTACCATTTATTATGATCAGCCCTGCGACTTCTGTTTGAAAACAGTGAGAATTCTGAAAGTTTTATTGATTCTGCCGCAGGCCACTGTACAGGCTGCGCAATTAAATGAGCGGGCAAAGCTGCTACTGGAGGAGCATGACAGCTGGGTAATTCAAAAGCCTGATGGTGAACTCCTGATTGGCTGGCAGGCGCTGACATGGCTGACCGGCCGGAGTCCGGTATTTTTCTGGTTAAGCTGGCCGTTAAAATTGGTCGACAAATTGAACATGGGCGACAGAATTTATCACTGGATTGGCGATCGACGAATGAACCTGGGCCGAGTAACAACTAAAATTTTGCCCTGGCGCAGTAACAGGCAGCACAAAAACTGGCTGACTGAATGCATTGTTGCAGTATGTTTTTTGTTGGTGCTGAATATAAATTTGTCACCGGTTTTCCCAAAGGTATTTCCGTCAACACCGCATAGCATCAGGGAGTTTCAATATGCTGCCGGACTTTGGCAAAAGTGGAATATGTTTGCCCCCAGGCCTGTTAGGTGGACGCAGTGGCCTGTTATTGAAGGGGTGACGGAGGATAATCGCGAAATTGATATTTTTCGCCAGAAAACAGGGAAGCCTGACCAGACAAAACCTGCTCATATACTGAGTGAATATACCAATTATCGTTGGCGTAAGTTTTATTCCAGATTATTTGCGGATAAATACCGTCGCTACCGCCAACACTACGTGAATTACGAATGTCGGCGTTGGAACCACAAAAACCGCGACAAGCAGGACCGAGTTAAGGAAATTCGGCTGTACGTAGGTACCGAAAGGACATTGTTAGACCCAGAAAAAGAAGTACAAAGGACTAAAGCACTGGGTGTTTACAAATGTCGCACCTGATAGTGCATATTGTCAAAGCCTATACCAGGTGATGAACTCAGCATGTTGCTGAGGTGGAGTAAAGTCAGGAAGCGGCGAGCTTGCGAGTGTCCTGCTGGCTGACCAGGTATTCCTCGTAGCTACCCTTGAAATCAATCAGCTGTCGGTCTTTGATATCGATAATCCGAGTAGCCAGTGATGACACGAACTCGCGGTCGTGACTGACAAAGATCAACGTGCCCGGGTAATGCTCTAGCGCCAGGTTAAGGGCTTCGATGGACTCCATATCCAGGTGGTTGGTGGGCTCGTCCATCAGCAATACATTGGTGTCCATCATCATCATCTTGCCAAATAGCAGGCGGTTTTTTTCGCCGCCTGAACAGACCCTGACCTGTTTGGTGAAATCATCTGCGGAAAACAACAGGCGACCTAGTGTGGCACGTACGATTTGGTCGTTGTGGCTGGGTTTGCGCCATTGGCTCATCCAGTCAAACAAGTTAATCTCCATATCAAACTCTGCGCTGCTGTCCTGAGGGCAGTAACCCAGTGTGGCATTCTCGGCCCATTGTAT
>Ga0164313_10003493_pt1 | contig 13979 bp, 14 predicted proteins | sample GuaBasSedimGuay4_FD_113735 | JGI IMG/M metagenome (GOLD analysis project Ga0164313, IMG submission 113735) | Subseafloor sediment microbial communities from Guaymas Basin, Gulf of California, Mexico - Guay4, Core 4569-4, 0-3 cm | ecosystem: Environmental > Aquatic > Marine > Hydrothermal vents... | reverse complement strand
TCTCACGAACACGAACCCTGCCAGCCATACACACTCCTTAGAGACGACAAGGAGCAGTATGCGCGATTCGGCACCCAACGCGCGGACCTAAACCATCAAAGGTTCACTGACGCGGCACTAGCTGGTTTCGGACCCGTCATCGCGGACGTCGCACGGAGACTCGCCAACGACCCCGACAACAAGCTCCGGGTCATCATCTATGACGAAGCAACCGGTGAACCGACCCACATCGTGTCCCCTACACGGAACCCGACAGCACAACAGCGCCGCGGCGCCCAGGCACGAGATCGGAGGTGCATCTTCCCCGGTTGCCGCATGCCGTCGCGACAATGCGACATCGATCACACCAAAGCCGTGGCAGCTGGTGGTGAGACCTGTGACTGCAACCTCGCACCCCTTTGCCGCCACGACCACTGCATCAAACACCAACACGGCTGGACCTACCAAAGACTCCCCGATGGCCGATGGCAATGGACCACCCGGCTCGGACACACCTACATCCGGATGGCAGAATCCAGATACCAGAAACCAGACACATAGACCAGACCCGAGGGGCTAACAGATCGGGACGGTTCTGTGCGAGATCCGTCGTGTACCCAGGTCGCTGCCGGGTTCTTCCGTCGCCTCAGCGCAGCCAAACTCGGCATCGCCATCAAGTACCAAGTACCTCTTCTTCTACAACCCTGCGCTTGCGAATATCTGGGTGGTGAACTCGCCGAGGTTGGCTGCGAATCCTGGATACACGCCGAGGAGGATCACACCGAAAGCGGTAAGGCCGATTGCGAATCCGATGGGACCGCCGACAGGCACATTCTCGAGCATCGACACATCAACGTCATCGGGTACGGGTACGAAGTAGGCGGTCTTCACGACCTTTGCGTAATACACGAACGCTATGACCGCGTTCAGCGCCGCAATAATGGCTATCGAATAGCCCCACCAGTTCCCGACACCGATCGTTGCACTGAACATCGCGAACTTGGCGAACCATCCCGCAAGCGGCGGGATCCCAGCCAGAGACATGAAGAAGGCTGCCAATCCCAGTGACAAGCCAGGCGCATACATGTTGAGTCCCCGCCAATCCTTGAGCTCGTACGATCCGAGGCGGGAACCGATGACAATGACGACGGCGAATGCGCCGAGGGTCATCACTGCATAGATGACAAGGTAGGTCACTGTCGCTGCGAATTGAGCCGCCAACTCGTCTGCCCCCGAGGCAGCCGAGGCACCGAAGGGCGCAAGCATGAACCCTGCCTGGGCAATCGATGAGTAACCGAGGAGTCGCAGGATGTTCGTCTGTTTGATGGCAACGAGGTTTCCGAAGAACATCGAGAGCACCGCAAGCACCCACAGCAAGGGTCCCCAGATGCTCGCAACAGATGGCAGAGCGAGATACGCGACCGAAAGAAGAGCCACGAATCCGGCTGCCTTTGAGCCAACAGATAACCACGCCGCCACAGGGGTTGGGGCGCCCTCGTAGGTGTCGGGTGTCCAGAGGTGGAACGGGACCGCGGATACCTTGAAACCGAATCCGATGATCACGAAGATCACGCCGAGGATGAACAGCGGCACATCCTCGAGGCTCGCTGCTGCAGCGGCGATACCGTCGAACTGCTGGGAACCGGTGAGTCCGTAGAGCAGCGACACTCCGAACAGTGTGAGGGCGAGTGCAAGCACACCGATGATGAAGAATTTGATCGATGCCTCGTTCGACTTCTCGTCACCCTTGCGCCATCCAACGAGCAGGAACGCCGGGCCGGTCACAAGTTCGAGGGCAACGATCATCGTGATGAAGTCCCGCGACGATGCCATCACCACTGCACCAAGCGCCGACGCAACGAGGAGGAAGTAGTACTCCCCCTGGTAGTACCGGTCGGACGACAGATAGCCGACGGACAGGAGCAGGACCACGAATGCAGCGGATATGAACAGTCCCTTGAGGATCAGCGAGTACCCATCGACGACATACGACCCACCGAACAGGACGCGTTCGGCGCCGGTTGACGTGCAGAAGGCCAAGCTGTCGCAGAACGCGAGAGTCACAACCGGTACGAGCGCGGCGAACATGCCGATGATGGCCGTGACCGCCACGAGTTGCTTCTTGCGCGTGACAAGGTCGACCACGAGAGTCACCAACACCGTGATGGCGAGGATGCCCTCTGGAAGCAACGCGTGGTAGTCGAGGTCGAACACGTCAGCCTCCGAAAGCCTTTGCGACCAGCGAGATGACAGCATCATTCGTGGCATTGAAGATGATCCCTGGGAAGATGCCGACAGCGAGCGTCAACAACACAAGCGGCGTCCAGGCCAACCACTCGGCCGTGTCAACATCCTCGAGAGGAGTGTCGGCGAACTCAGCCGATGGTGACCCGAAGTCAACATTGCGCAACATGTACAACATGTAGCCTGCCGTGAGCACCGTACCGATGGCACCGAAGACCATCAGACCCCGGAACAGCGACGTCTCCCCGATCAGCGGGTTCGGATCGAACGAGGCAAGCAGTGCCATGAACTCGCCCCAGAAGCCAGCAAGAGCTGGCAGGCCGAGCGACGCCATTGCTGCAAAGCCGAGCAGCACACCCATCTTTGGCATCTTGACCATCGTTCCACCGATGCGCCTCATGTCCCTCGTGTGGTAGCGGTGGGACATGGAACCTGCAATGAAGAAGAGCAGGCCTGTGATGAGGCCGTGGGCGACCATGCCGATGATCGCTGCGTTGATACCGACGTCCGTCATGGTTGCGATCCCGAGCATGACGAAACCCATGTGTCCGACAGATGAGTACGCGATCAGGCGTTTCATGTCTGTCTGAGCGAGGCACGCGAACGATCCATAGATGATGCCGATCACTGCGAGAACACCGATAAACGGTGCCCAGCGCAAGGCCTCATCAGGGAGGATCGGTATCGCAATACGGATGAACCCGTATGTACCGAGCTTCAGCAGGATCGCTGCAAGGATGACCGAGCCGATCGTGGGTGCTGCGGTATGTGCATCTGGCAGCCACGTGTGCAAGGGCCACATCGGCACCTTCACGGCAAACCCGAGGAACAAGCCGAGGAACACCAGCATCCCGAAGGTGCCAACGAACACACCCGCTGCGCCGAGGTCAGACAGCTCAACTATCGAGAAGCTGCGATATCCGAGGAACTCTTCAGACTTGAAGTAGAGGGCGATGAACCCCAACAACATGAATGCGGAACCGAACAGGGTGAACACGAAGAACTTCAGCGACGCGTAGAGACGCATCTCCATCTTCCATCCGAACACGGGCACAATTCTGATGCTCGTATCGCCCCAGATCCCGATCATGAAGTACATCGGTAGCAACACAACCTCAAAGAACACGAAGAACAGCACAAGGTCGAGTGCGACGAACGTCCCCGTCATCCCCGTTGCGAGGATGAGGACGAAAGCCAGAAGCAGCTTCGGGTTGTGTGGCTCTGGCCAGTGGTTCCATGAGTAGATGATCACCAACACGGTGATGAGCGCGGCAAGCACCACCATCGGGAGGGAGATCCCATCTACTGCGATATGGAAATGTGCGTTGATCGCACTGATCCACGGTGTATCTATCGGCGTACCGAACTGATACGTATCAGCGGCCGAATAGTCGAACTGCACTGCCAATACGACCGACAGTGCAAGCGTGACGAGGGCGAAGATCAAGGCAACCCATTTGATGGCCGCCTCCTTCGCCTTCGGCATCGCGAGAACCACTGCCGCGCCAATGACAGGCAAGAAGACGATGAGGCTCAGGCCCCAGCCGTTCTCAAACCAATTCATCTTGTAGCTCCTCCTAGAAAACTATGAACAATACGACGATCACAAGAACGCCGATGAAACTGAATGCTGCGTACTGCTGTACCCGACCGCTAACGGCCTTCCTCAACACACTTCCCGAAGCCCCGGTCGCCGCTGCGGTCGCGTTGTAGACAGTGTCCACAACGTCCTCATCGGTTGCCCTGACCACCCGCGCGAACACGACCGATCCCGCGCCTACCCCGTTGACAACGGCGTCGATCACGTGCATGTCGAACCACAGCACAGCGTTCGCCATGGGACCCATGATCGGTCTCACAATCGCACGCATGTAGAACGACGGGATGTAGTAGAGGTTCTGGAACAATGGCCACAACCCCGGAATCCGGAAACGGTCGCGCTCTGACTGCGTGTCAGCATCCTTGCCGTACAGCAGCCAAGCAATGACAAGCGACGTCGCCACAACGGCCGAGGTAATCGCAACGAGCGTCCAATCGAAACTCTCAGAATGATGGTCACCCATGCCTGTGAGCGGCTCACGGGTCGCAACCCAGGTCGTGAACCCTGTATAGACACCAGGGATGTTCACCCACCCCGCAGTCAGTGCGAAGAACGCAAGGCCGATCATCGGGTACACCATCATCTTGGGAGACTCGTGGGGTTTCGCATGGCCCTTGTACGTGCCGAAGAACGTGAGTGCCACGAGTCGCATCATGTAGAAGGCTGTGAGGAACGCACCCGCAATGCCGAGGAAGAGGATGAGGTTCGCCACCTCTTGCCCTGACTCTCCGGCGTACCGGATCGATGCCAGGATCTCGTCCTTGGAGAAGAATCCTGCAAAGGGGAAGATCCCGACGAGTGCCAGCGTGCCCATGACGAACGTCCAGAACGTGATCGGCATCTTCTTTCGGAGCCCACCCATGTCGACCATGTTGTTCGAATGAACGGCATGGATGATGGACCCAGCAGCAAGGAAGAGCAGCGCCTTGAAGAAGGCATGTGTGAAGAGGTGGAACAGGCCTGCGGTGTAGGCACCGGCACCCATTGCCGCCACCATGTAACCAAGCTGGCTCACCGTTGAATAGGCAAGGACCTTCTTCAGATCGTCCTGGACGACCGCCAGGAACCCCATCAGGAACAGCGTTATCCCGCCGATTACGATGATGATGTTGCGAACATCGCCTCCGAACAGGCCGGACGGATCAATGTAGAAGGGGAACAGTCGCCCGAGCAGGTACACGCCGGCCGTCACCATCGTTGCGGCGTGCATGAGCGCCGAGACCGGGGTTGGGCCGGCCATTGCATCAGGGAGCCATATATGTAACGGGAACTGTGCGGACTTCCCCATTGCACCGATGAAGATCAGGAGGCCAGCCCAGAACGCGTACTGGCTCAGTGCACCTTCTTCACCATGTACGACCACATCGATCACATCGTTGAAGCGGAACGATCCAACGGACACAGCCATGATGATGACTCCGAGGAACAGTCCTGCGTCTGCGACCTTGTTGACCATGAACGCCGTGTTGGCAGCATCGACGTTGGTCAGATCCTCCCAGTAATGCCCGATCAGCAGATAGGACGCCACACCAACGAGTTCCCAACCGACGATCAGCTGGATCATGTTCGGTGATGCAACGAGTACGAGCATGCCACCGGCGAACAGCGAGAACGATGCAAAGAACCAGGTGAAGCGGATATCGCCGTGCATGTAGCTCTTTGCATACGTGAATACAAGGAGTCCAACAACGCCAACAAGGAAGTACATCATGATCGACAGGCCGTCGACCATCCAGCCCCACTCGAGCGTGAGTTCGCCGATCCGGGCGATCTCTACCTGGCCTTCGTACACGATGCCCTGGGTGGCGTTGAGCACGAACAGGACAGTGCCGTACACGGCAACGAAGCCGATGGAGAGTTCGGCCATGAGCCAACCCTTGAACGGTGACTTCCTGCCGAAGAACACGATCAGGAATGCTGCGACCAGAGGGACGACAGGGATAAGCCATGCCCACTCGACGAGTGCGCCGCTCGTGATGCCAGGCACTATTGCATGTGCGGCCTCTTCGGCATGGCCACCCTCCTCTGTGGCGAGGATGATCTGGGGGATGATGGTTGCAAGAAGGTTCATGCGCTACCCCTTCATCCGATTGAGCTCGTCGACATCAGCCGTGTGGAGATTGCGATAGATCATGAGGATGATCGCGATTCCGATGCCGACCTCTGCCGCCGCGAGGGCGATGATGAACAGGGACATCATCTGCCCGGCGTGGAGTTGATCCTGGAGATACGTATCGAACGAGACCATGTTCAGGTTGACCGCTGCGAGCATCAACTCGACCGATGCAAGAACAAGGACCGCGTTCCTGCGGGTGATGACACCGTAGAGACCCAACGAGAACAGGGCTGTGGCAACAAGGACGAACTGGGTGATCGTCATCGGCGGTCCTCCGGATCGTCGCGTCGTGCAAGCGTGATCCCACCGATCAACGCCGCAAGCAGCACGAGCGAAACGACCTCGAACGGGATGACCCATCGGCTGTACAAGAGGTTGGAGAGATCTGCAGTTGCTGTGGGCTCGAACGGTTCCAACATGGTGTTCGAGAAGCTGTCGACGGTTGCGTAGGCAATGACACCGAACAGGACGACGGACAGCAGGCCAACGGGGATGCGCACCTTCGCCGGGTGACTCAGTTCCGTTTCGACACCAAGAGGCGCTCTCGTGATCATGATGCCGATCAGGAACAGGATGATCACAGCACCGATATAGACAAGCACGACAGTCCACCCCACGAACGGTGCACCAAGCATGAAGAACAGAGCAGCGGTGCCTGCAAGCGCCACCACAAGGTACAGAACAGCACGCACGATGTTGTTCGCCGAGACCGTCCGCCATCCCGCGAACAGCGTTGGCAGCGCGATGATGAGGAACGCCCAGTTGGCGGCTTCGGAGAACCAGTCGGCCACTGAGACAGTCATCAGGACTCCAACGCCGGGGGCTCGGGGACCGTCGACAGCCAATCGGTCAGCGTTGCTTTGTTGTGGAGAAGATCGACAAGCGAGTAGGTGCTGTACTCGTACTCAGGTGTCCAGAACAGCGCATCGAACGGACACACCTCCACACAGATTCCGCAGTACATGCACAGCCCGAAGTCGATATCGAAGCGGTCGAGCGTCGACTTCGTCCGGGCTCGCCCACCGGGCTTGGCAGGAGCTTTCTCCTCCTTGTGTCCCTCGATGTAAATACACCAGTCAGGGCACTCCCTGGCACACAGCATGCACACCGTGCAGGCCTCAACATCGAGTGAGATGACACCGCGGGCACGCGGCACCGGAATCTCCTTCACGTCTGGATACATCGTGACCGGTGCACGCTTGATCATCGTCCTGAACGTCAGGCTCATGCCCTTGAGCAAGCCAACGAACGGGAACCGCGGACCGGATTGCTTCACGGCTTCGTGGCCCTTGTCCGAACCAGCATCCATCACAGCGTCTCCATCAGACATCACAGCACCACCTTGAAGACCGAGACGATCGCGATGTTCGCCAACGCGAGTGGAATCAGCCATGTCCAGGCAAGAGATTGGAGTTGGTCCTCACGTACTCGGGGCCACGTCCAGCGGATCCAGATGATGAAGAACACAAGAATGGCGACCTTGACCAACAGGATGCCGGGTCCGAGGATGTTCGCCATGTCTCCCGTCACTCCAGGGAAGCCGTAGCCGCCGAGGAAGAGTGTCGCAGCGATCGCCGACAGGCCGATGAGCGATGCGTACTCACCGAGGAAGAACATCGTGAATCGGATACCCGAGTACTCCGTCAGGTATCCCATGGTGAGTTCGGACTCTGCGATCGGCATGTCGAAAGGGATCCTCGAGAGTTCGGCCACAGCAGCGATCATGAAGATGGCAAAGCCAATGATCTGGCCACGGAAGATGTACGGCAGGGCAACATCGAACGAACCGACGGTGAACCATGTCTGGCTCTGCGCTTCGACGATCCCGTTGAGGGACATCGTGCCTGCCTGGACGACGACGGCAAGTACCGCAAGCACGAGGGGAAGTTCGTACGCGATCAGCTGTGCAGCAGCACGCAACCCGCCAAGCAGCGAGTACTTGTTCGCTGAGGACCATCCCGCCATCAGCACACCAAGGACCGACAGCGAGGAGATCGCAAGCACGTAATAGACGCCGAGGTCGAGGTCCACAGCAACGAGGTCCGGACCAAGGGGTATGACGACGAACACCGCAAGCGTGGACATCATCACGACGTACGGAGCCAGTCCAAACACGGTGCGGTCCGCCTTGGCTGGTGCGAGGTCCTCCTTCTGGAGGAACTTCGCAGCATCGGCAAGCGGTGCGGCCCATCCGTACTTCCCACCTGCGTAGTACGGGCCGATGCGACCCTGCATATGTGACCCGGCTTTGAGTTCGACGTAGATCACGACAAGCGAGGATGTGAGCACAAGCACAAGTGCGACAACAACCTGGACCACGACCAACAGCCAGAAGTTCATCGGTCGACGTCTCCCAGAACAAAGTCGAGCGAGCCAAGGATCGCGACGAGGTCAGGTACGAGTTGACCAGGAAGGATCCATGGGAGGATCGTCAGGTTCGAGAATGATGTGGAGCGGATCTTGAGCCTGTACGGCATCTTTCCGCCCTCAGACACCAGGTAGTAACCGAACTCACCCTTCGGGTTCTCCGCTCTTGTGTACACCTGGCCGGGTGGCGCCTTGAGCACACGGGGGACCTTTGCCATGAGAGGGCCGGCTGGGATCATGTCGATGGCCTGTCTGATGATCTTGACCGATTCGCGGATCTCGTCCAGACGGACCATGTACCTCGCGTAGCAGTCACCATCGGCGCTCACGACAACGTTGAAGTCGAGTTGGTCATACGTGAGATACGGGTCATCCCGTCTCAGGTCGTAGTCGATGCCTGACGCTCTCAGGTTCGGCCCTGTAAGGCCGTATTCGAGAGCCTTGTCACCCGGGATCACACCGACACCCATCGTGCGCATCATGATCACCTCGTTACCCGTCACAAGGGTGTCGAGGTCATCACAGATCTTGTCCATGCGGTCCATCGCCTCTGATGTTCGCTTGAAGAACCCTGCGGGCAGATCCATCGACTGCTTCTTGGTCTGGGATCCACCACCGTAGGCCGGCTTGACACCGCCGACCCTGGTGAAGTTCGGGTGGAACCGTCCACCAGTGACATCCTCGATCAGTTCGAGGATGTACTCTCGCTCACGCAACGTGTGCATCAGCGGTGTTGTTGCGCCAAGTTCGAGCGGATACGACGACATGAAGACAAGGTGGGATGAGATACGTGCAAGTTCTGACAGGATGAGGCGGATCCACTGGGCACGTTCCGGGACTTCTACCCCGAGCAACTTCTCGACACCAAGGATGAAGGGAACCTCGTTTGCGAACCCGGACACCCAGTCAATACGGTTGACTAGCGCCGTGATCTGTAGATAGGTGCGTACCTCGGACAGTTTCTCGTAGCCGCGGTGCATGTACCCGATCACGGGTTCCACGTCACGGATACGCTCACCGTCGAGGTTCGCGATGAGGCGCAGGACACCGTGGGTCGACGGGTGCTGTGGACCGATGTTGAGCGTCATGTCCGGTGTCTGAAGTTCCACCGACACAGCGGCTTCTGAGCGGTGCATCATCTCATGTGAAGTCATGAAGCACCTTCCTCAGCGGGGTCCACTTCTGGTTCAGGCATCGGTTCAACATCGACATCCCCCGGCCATGGCTTGACCTCTCTCGAGATCAGGGGATAGGACTTGAGCAGCGGATGGCCAACGAATTCATCCGTCAGGTAGAGATGCGCCAGGTTCTCGTTCCCCACGAAATCGATACCGAACATCTCGTGGGCCTCACGCTCGTGCCATGCCGCACCACCGACGAACTCGGTCAACGATGGAATCGACGGCGCATCCTTGTCAAGCACGGCCACGAAGATGGCAGCATCGGCATTACGCACCGACGAGAGACGGCACAGGACCTCGAAGCGTTCGACTAGAGAGTCGGGATCGTTGACACCCTCGCCCACCTCGGTTGTCCTTGACCAGTCAATCGCGGAGAGCCACGAGAAGAGTTCAAGGTCCTTTCGGGCGGCAACGATCGTCTCCACCCAGCTGTCGGTTTCCACAAAGATCCGCACCGTGTCGAAGGCAACCTCGTATCGCGTTGCGCCGAGGCTATCGGTGAGATCAGCGGCGTACTGCTCAAGCAAGGTCAACGCTGGAGTCTCGGTGGCTTCAGCCGATTCGGGGTGGTCGCTCATCGATCCCCCTTCCACTTCACCTGTGGGTCTTCTCCTGTGATCTGTTTCTGGAGGAGGATGATCCCCTCGAGGAGTGCCTCGGGACGCGGTGGACATCCCGGCACGTAGACGTCAATCGGGATGATCTGGTCAACACCCTTGGTCACCGAGTAGGAGTCCCAGTAGGGACCGCCGGTGTTGGAGCACGACCCCATCGAGATCACGTACTTGGGTTCGGGCATCTGGTCGTAGAGACGCTTGATAGCTGGCGCCATCTTGTCTGTGACCGTTCCGGCCACGACCATGAGGTCGGCCTGGCGTGGAGATGCGGGAAGCGGCACGATGCCAAACCTCATGAAGTCGTACCGTGGTCCAGCAACCGCCATGACCTCGATGGCACAACATGCAAGTCCGAACTGGAAATACCACAGCGAGTACTTCCGTGACCAGTTCAGTAGCCATGAAAGGGGCTTGGGCGACCCGAACTTGTCGATCACTCCCATTTCAGAATGCCCTTCCTGATGGCATAGACGAGGCCGAGGAGGAGAATCACAATGAACACGATCATCTCGGTGAGCGCAAGCGCTCCACGTCCAATAGAGTCGAAATACTCGAGTTGGAGAGCCCATGGGAACATGAACACGGCTTCGACGTCGAAGATGAGGAACAGAAGCGCAAAGATGTAGTAACGGATGTGGCTCTGGTTCCAACCGCCACCGATCGGATCGATGCCCGATTCATATGCGGTGCTCTTCGCCTTGCTCGGTGCGTTCGGCGCGATTAGCTTCGATGCCGCCACGGCACTGCCAACCAGCAGGGCGCCAACGCCTACGAAGATGGCGATCGTGATGTAATCGCCGTAATACTGGTTGAGCACCTCGAAGTCTCCTCGAGATCCGCCGGATGTGTGAACGCGAACGGGGGAATACTACCGGTGCGCGTGCGCGACAAACAATTCATTCGGCGCGAGACGATCGGCACGTTTCTTGGACGATGTACCGTGGACCAATGCCTACGACGAATCACGACTCGAGCAACGGCTCAGGCCTCATCAACCTTGTCGCAGAACTCGAATACAGAGCAACAGGATCAGCCGCCTTCCCTCGCCTCAAGGATGTCTTGATACCAGCCATTCCCGACCACAACACAACTGTCCTTGTGCTGTTCGACGGGCTGGGGAGTCACCAGCTCGACCACCCTGGCGCTCATGATCTCGCCTCAGCCCACATCGGGTCCGTCGATGCACCTTTCCCGACCACAACAACAGTCAGCCTCGCCACGATCGCGACCGGGCTACCGCCATCTCAACACGGCCTGATCGCGTATCAGCTCTGGAACCCTGACATAGGGAAAGTGATCAATACGATCCACATGACAACGATGTGGGGGGAGCGAGTCGAACAGCGCCACGAGGACTTCCTGCCAGGACCGAACCTGTGGGAGCGGATGTCAGCATCGGGAGTTGACGTCGTCACCGTCCAGCCGGAGTCCTTCGATCGCACACCGCTGAGCCTGGCCCTGTACCGGGGCGCATCGTTCGTTCCGTACTCCTCGACATCCGAGGCCGTCGAGCGCACCGTCGAGGCGGCGGACCAGCCTGGTCGTTTCGTGTTCCTCTACATCCCACACGTGGACTTCGCTGCGCACGTCGCAGGGCAACGATCCAGCGAATACGACACAGCCATCAACGAAGCCAACGGTGTATGGGCGAACCTTGCTGGCAAACTGAAACCGGATGTGCTCCTTGTGGGTACGGCCGACCATGGTCACATCGACATCGTCCCTGCCAACAAGGTCAGACTGTCGAAGGCCGATGAGGAGGGCCTGATCCTCTACGGCGACGCCAGGGCCCTATTCGTGCGCGGTGACGGCGCAGGCCTCGCCGATGGCTTGCCTGGAACGTGGGTCCCATACGACGACCTCATGGGTTCCTGGGGGCCGGGGCCCCTCCACGAGGCGTTCGAGGGTCGCAGGCCAGATGGCATCATCTTCGCCAACGACGACTATGCGATCTTCCACTCCAGAAGCAACGATCGCCTCATCGGACACCACGGAGGACTCAGCGAAGAGGAGCGCCGTATCCCGGTGTTGGTGAGGGGCGGAAGAGTAGATCGTAAATCGTAGATCGTAAATCGACTCTGAATCGGTCCGCGAGCGCTCGGTCAGCGAGGCGCCAGCCGAGCTACTGTCCTATCCCGTTGATCGAACCGGTGATCTTGTCGAAGCTCAGGTCGTACGCAAAGCAGATGACCTCTCTGTCGCCCTGGTCCCAGGACTCCTCAGAGGGTACGAACCACGAGAACTCGTAGATGCTGTCCACATATGGCGTGCCTATGTAGGGAGCGAATTCTGCCAGACACACCTCATCGGCACGGTTCGCCATGGCGTCCCTGCCAGGGAAGTCATCACCCTGGAGATCCCTATTCGCGTACACCTCGTTGTCGTGGGGCACATCACACTCGACAATGGGCACGTCCGACGAATCCACGAGGTCGAACTCTTCCGGGTCGTCGAAACACGTACCTACGTCAAGCGTCAGAACCTCCGCAGAACACGCCGACAGAACAAGCACGGCGACCACCAGCACCATCAATCCGATTCGCTTCATACCGGTCACCCCAATCCTCTGTAGCCCAGGTACCATCGTACCCATGTCGGAGAGTCCATGAGAACTTCCTGATGTCATCGAGGTGGCGGGTCAGTCGCATCCACTGGGCCGCAAACGCCACCGCTGTGAACACCTATTGCACCTACGTTCATAGTGGTAATACACTGCGGCCCTGCGAAACACGCTACAAACAGGAACACCGACTCCATGAAACGGATACTCGCCCTCGGCCTTGCCGCCACACTCCTCGCGCCAGCCTGCAGCTCAAGTAGCGGCGACTCGATCACGTTGTACTCAGGCCGATCCGAAGACCTGGTGCAACCTCTGATCGACCAGTTCACCGAAGCGACGGGGATCACTGTCAGGGTCAAGTACGCCGGATCGTCCGACCTTGCGGCAACGATCACCGAGGAGGGTGACAACTCCCCCGCAGATGTCTTCTTTGCCCAGGATCCCGCATCACTCGGAACGGTCGCACTCGCAGGCCTCTTCGAAGAACTCCCTGACGGCATCCTCTCAGTCGTCCCTTCACGATTCTCGGATTCCCAGGGTGCCTGGGTCGGAACATCAGGCCGAGCACGAGTCGTCGTCTACGACTCGTCGGTCATCGCCGCGTCTGAGATCCCAGAAACCGAGGACGGGTTCACCGACCCATCCTGGAAGGGTCTTGTGGGCATCGCTCCAACGAACGGATCCTTCCTCTCCTTCGTCGCCGCAAAGATCTTGACAGACGGTGAGGACGCAACGCTGACATGGCTCGAGGGGATGGAATCCAACAACTCCCCCACCTACCCGAAGAACTCACCCATCGTTGCTGCAGTCAACGATGGACAGATCCCCGTAGGACTCGTGAACCACTACTACCTCCTGCGGGCACTCGCGGAGAATCCCGACGAGCCTGGCGCCAACCACTTCTTCGAGGTATCCACAGCCGGGGGCCTCGTGATGCCTGCAGGGGCAGGGATCCTTGCAACGTCCGACAACAAGGATGCGGCCCAACAGTTCGTGGCATTCCTTGTGAGCGATGAAGCCCAGGAGTTCTTCGCGACGCAGACCTTCGAGTACCCGCTCGTTCCCGGCATCGAAGCCGACCCCCTTCTCCCTCCGATCAACACGATCCCGACACCTGACATCGACCTATCTGAGCTCGCAACCGTCCTCGACACCGCGACAGACCTCGTCGCCCAGGCTGGCCTTTTGTGACACATCCTGAGTCGGTCGTCGAAATCGAGATCGCTGTCGCTGGCACACCAGCAGTCGCGGTCGGAGGTGCGGCACCGTCAGGTAGGAGAGCCCCGTGGTGGCTGTGGGCAGCGACGATCGCCGT
>Ga0164313_10003491_pt1 | contig 13987 bp, 13 predicted proteins | sample GuaBasSedimGuay4_FD_113735 | JGI IMG/M metagenome (GOLD analysis project Ga0164313, IMG submission 113735) | Subseafloor sediment microbial communities from Guaymas Basin, Gulf of California, Mexico - Guay4, Core 4569-4, 0-3 cm | ecosystem: Environmental > Aquatic > Marine > Hydrothermal vents... | reverse complement strand
TTAAACTTTTTACTTGTCTCATGGTTTCTCCTTAGCGTGTTGCTTGTCGGCTCACGCTTTGGAGTTACTATGAGACTCCTGTTACTGTCAAACTGTTGATGCCTCCCCAGCAGAGCTGGGGGGTCTCCATTTTTGTCTAGCCCTCATCATGCTCCCTGAGGATTTCCTGATGAAGTTCTGCCCAGAGTTGTCCTGACTTTCGGGCACCGAGCAGATATTCTTCTGGCACGAGGTGATATGGTGGTCGGACTGGACCTGCCCGCATCCAGCCAGCTGCATTTATACGCTCCTTCTCAAGCGCAATATTATACATTGAAAACTTCTTGAAACTTCCGTCCGGGAACAGTGGCGCTGCAGTGGGCGCCATGCGCGCGTGCCAGGCTCGAGCAGTTGCCCAATCGCCAGTCTGCCTCGCTTCTGCCACCAAATCCCTTAGATGGATCGCCACAGTAGGCCCACAAACAGCTCCGCTTGTCCAAAATGCATCGATACCATCATCTATTCTTGCTGCTGCGTAGTAATCGAAATCAAGGGGGAGCAGCTTGATTCGGCCTTTCACTGCATGGAGATGTTGGAGCAACGAGCCGATACCAATATATTTGGCAGTGACGACTTGGGGAATCTCAGCGACGCCAGCCCAAAAAGGTGCTGGAAAATCATATTTGAATGCTTCAGAATTCGCATAGATTGCAATATTGAGTTCTGGAACTGCTTCTGCTACATCGCGATAGAACTGCACCGCGACATCCGTGCTCGGTGCACACCACATCGGAAGCCCAAGCATCGTGCCCTGGGCTCTAATATCTTTTGCGAAACGGGCCTGCTCGATCACATCCCGGGTATTTAGCGCTGTTGATCCTACGAACACTGGAATTCTCCCCCGCGCAGTTTCAACCAGGGTGCTCATGAAAACCTTTTTTTCATTCCATGTTAACGTTGCACCTTCTCCAAGAGTGCCAAGGCTCAAGATACCATTAATCCCACTTGAAATTAGCCCCTCTACCATACGCGCCACTTCATCGATATCTACAGTGTCGTTTGATCGCCAATCACTTGAGTTGTCCTTGGCAGGTGTTGGGACAATAGCCCAAGTGCCCTTGATGTCATCGGCGCGTAATAATTGAATCACTCTACTCATCAGCCAACCTCTCTTTCAGTTAATAACTTTGTAATCCACACCTATCCCAACCCCGGAAAATGACAAAGCCACCACAGAACATCCAAAATTCTGGTGGCTTGAAACCAAACATCCTCTCTGAGTTATCAGGTGGATTATTATAGTATATTTCTCAGTGTATTAATTACTTTCAAATATACCAAATTTTATGCATAATACACGATATTCTGTAATTTGTCAGTTAGGAACTTTATATGACCACTCTTTGTGCAAGCGACATAACAGGCATTGTAGGTATCGTGCCAACCCCAGCGACACCTGACGCTGGCAGTTGGTCAGCTGAAGAAACGATTAATCTTCCTGAAACCGAGAAAATGATCCAAATCATCGTTAATGGGGGCATTGATGTCATCATGACGACCGGAACTTTCGGGGAGTGCGCCTCTTTGACTGGGCCTGAATTGGAATCTTTTGTAGACTGCGTGGTACAAACCGTTGCGCAGAAGAGACCCGTTTTTGCTGGAATCACTGCGCTCAATACCCGTGATACCATTCGCCGGGCCCGTCGACTCCTCGCAATTGGTGCGGATGGCCTGTTTGTCGGTCGGCCGATGTGGTTGGCGCTGGATGATGCCGGCATATTAAAGTTTCACGGCGACCTTATCGAGGCGCTCGGCGATGTACCTCTTGTAATCTACGATAATCCACAGGCATTCAAAGGCAAGATTTCATCTGCGGTTTACACTGAACTGGCGAAAATACCACAGATCATTGCTTCGAAGCACGTTGGGGGACCCCAACTTGAGCAGGACCTTTTGACGGTGGGAGAGAATATTCGCTTACTACCTCTTGAAGCGCACTGGTACAAGCTCGCCAAAAAACATCCACAACTTGCGAAAGCTTGTTGGTCTGGCGCAGTCGCCTGCGCTCCCGCACCGCTGGCGCAGCTTGCTAAATCCATTCGCGAACAGGACTGGAACCTGGCCGAGGTACTCACTGAAGAAATCAATCATGCGGCACGCGCAATGTTCCCTGACGGCAGCCTGGATAAGTTCATGGATTACAGCATCCAGATCGGCAAGCAACGTTTTGTCGGAGCCGGCCTCATAGACCCGGGTCCGGCGCGACCACCTTATACAGAGGCGCCCCAGTCATATCTGGACGGCGGTCTTGAATGTGGGCGACGGTGGGCACGATTGCAAACCAAGTATGCCGCCAAGTGACAAATTTAAGGAGGATACAATGACCAAGAGCATGACAGACTTCGACACGGAACTTGCAGAACTGAACATTCGCGGGCAATGGCAATATGATGCTCTCCTTGAAACCCTGATCGGTGGCCCCAAACCTGCCGGGGTGGCGCACGTCTGGCGCTGGGCGGACATTCATCCAAAGCTCCTGGAGGCCTGCGAAATCATGCCCGAGAGCTTTACAGCCCGTCGGCATTTCGCCTATACAAATCCCGGACTAAAAACTGGCACAACTGGCACCATACTATGCGGCATGCAAATGGTGCGGCCAGGTGAGGTTGCCTGGGTACATCGCCATTCCATTAACGCCCTTCGCTTCGGTGTCGAAGGTGATGAAAACCTCTACACAGTGGTCAACGGCGAGCGTTGCCCCATGAAGCCCAACGATTTGGTGTTAACACCAACCTGGAATTGGCATGACCATCACAACGAGTGTGAAGGAAACGGTGTCTGGCTAGACGTTCTGGACTTGCCGGCGGTTCTCGCGCTGAATCAAGTGGCGTTTGAGAAACTCGGTGAAACAACCCAACCTCTTCGAAGCAGTGAAGCAGAATATATTGGCAACAGTGTCGACTGGGTACGGCCATTGTGGCGCAAGCGCCCAACGACCGACTTGCCGCTCCGCTATCCCTGGAGCAGGGTACTACCGATTTTGGAAAAAATGTCTACCGATGCCGGTTCACCGTACGATGGTGTCATATTGGAATACGTGAACCCCGAGAATGGCGGTTCGACGCTGGCTACCCTGAGTTGTACAGTGCAATTACTGGCTCCCGGACTTGAGACACGTCGACATCGGCACACGTCCAGTGCGATATATTATGTCATCGAGGGCCGCGGTCGTATCGTGGTAGAAGGAGAGGAAATTACGTGGGGTCCGCGCGATGTTGTCAGCATCCCCAACTGGGCGTGGCATCATATCATCAATGATTCGAAAACAGACCGGGCAATCCTTTTCGCTGTATCGGATATGCCGATGCTCGCTGCGTTAGGGCTGTACCGGGAAGAACCCGGGAGCACCGTGCGTACCACGGCCCTTGCCCCTGTTCCGGCAGAAGCATTGAGGGAAAAATAAGCCATGAGTGCCACTGATTTACCTGTGAACCGGGGTTTGTTCTATGGCGGTGCCTGGCATAGGCCTTCCGGAGGTTATAAAAATACCGTAAACCCCGCGACAGGGGAAGATCTGGGCCAATGTGCCGATGCTGACGCGGCAGATATCAACGCTGCCGTGACCGCTGCTCATGCCGGATTTGGGGAGTGGCGAAATACCACTCCAGTAGAGCGAAGCCGCGTGCTCAGAACGGCAGCGCAGCGATTGCGGGACCATGCGGAGACACTTGGGTTCCTAGACGCGGTTAACTGCGGCAATCCGGTACGCGACATGATCACGGATGTTGCTATGGGTGCCGACACTATTGATTTTTTCGCAGGTCTTGCAACAGAGACAAAAGGCGACAGCGTGCCTCTTGGTCCCGACCTTCTTAACTATTCGATACGCGAGCCTTACGGAGTCTGCGCCCGAATTCTTGCTTACAATCACCCGATTCTTTTTGCATCGACAAAAATCGGCGCTGCACTCGCTGCGGGAAACAGCCTGATATTAAAACCACCTACCCAGGCTCCATTATCCGCATATCGGATGATGGAACTGTTGGAGGATGTCTTTCCGGCCGGGGTGCTAAACCTCATCACGTGTGGGCAAGTAGGTAGTGAGGCGTTAGTCTCCCATCCGTTGGTGCCACGAATATCTCTCATCGGCAGCGTTCAAACGGGGCGCGCAGTCGCCGAAATTGCGAGCCGACGCCTTAAACATGTCACACTCGAACTTGGCGGGAAAAATGCATGTGTCGTATTCCCGGATGCTGATATTGAGAAGGCCGGCGCAGGCGCAGTGGCGGGCATGAACCTGGCTATCTGCGGTCAGTCTTGCGGATCCACATCACGCTTGTTTATTCACGAGAGCATCCACGACGAGGTAGTGGAGTTGGTCGCTGCGGGTATGTCCGCTCTCCAACCAGGACACCCCACTGATCCCGCAACCCAGATGGGCTGCCTGATTTCCATGGACCATCGTGCCCGTGTTGAAAGTATGGTCGCGGGCGCCGTACGTAGTGGAGCACGCCTGGTCGTCGGTGGTACAGCGCCGAACCATGCCGATTTTGCAGATGGTCCATATTACCTGCCAACGCTACTTGCAGATGTCACGCCACACATGGATATCGCACAACAAGAAATTTTCGGACCAGTGTTATCTGTTATACGCTGGAAAGATGAGGAAGAACTTTTCGCTGCAGTGAATTCTGTTGAATACGGATTGACGGCATCTATCTGGTCCCAGGATCTGTCGCTGGCCCATCGAGCTGCGCGGCGAATTGAAGCTGGTTTCGTGTGGGTTAATCGCACCAGTGCCCACTTCCCCGGAGTTTCTTTCGGTGGGTTCAAACAATCAGGGCTCGGCAAAGAGGAGAGTCTGGAAGAATTGCTATCTTTCACTCGCGAGAAAGCTGTGACGGTCGCACTATAATGAGAAACTAGAAGGGACTCATCGACCAAGTGCTTCAGCAGTCTCTCCACCAATGCCCCATTCGGACTTCTGCACCTCGTATACAACTACACGAATACTCTGTTTTGGCGCGCCGATAGATTTGTGAATAGCCTCTGTCACTTCACGTATCAAGTCCGCCTTCTTTTTCTTTGAACGGCCTTCGATTATTGTAATTTGTGCAAATGGCATAACCCCCCCTATACAAACCGTGTTGAGATGCTACCGAGGTCCTGGTAACGAACGGTGACGCTGTCACCTGCTTCCACCGCTACCGCTGCGGTGATGCCCCCCGTCAGAATAAAACTTCCTGCCGGTATCACTTCGTCTCTCTCGGCAAGCATATTAGCCAACATGGAGACAGCAGCCAATGGGTGACCCAGTACCGCTGCACCAGCCCCAAGCTCAACGACTTCGCCATTTTTTTCCATAACTACGCCCAGAGTTTTGAGATCCAGCCCTTCCAGTTTTTGCACGTTTCCACCGGTGATAAAGCGTGATGATGATGCATTGTCTGCTATCACACTCTTCAAATCGAAGCGAAAGTTTTCGTAACGAGAATCAATGACTTCGATTGCGGGCATTACATATCCAATAGCTGCTTGCACTTGTGCGATATTGCAACCGGGGCCACGCAATTCCTTGCAGGTCACAACGGCGATTTCCGCTTCCACTTTCGGGTGAATTAATTCGCTGACCTTGATATCCGCTCCTTCATCAATAGCAAAATAATCAGCGAGAAACGCGTAGATGGGAGTCTCTACACCCATCTGTTTCATCTTGGCCCAGGAAGTTAATCCCATTTTGAGGCCAACCACGCGGTTCCCACGTTGCTCCTTGCGCCGGCGAATTTCCCATTGAATATTGTAACTATCTTCCCAATCCAACTCCGGGTAGTCATCGGTAATCTTATTGACCGGTTGTGCATTCAACTCAGCATTTTCCAGATGCTCTGCCAATTTTTCGACAAGCTCTGTATCCAGTGTAGCCATATTAATTCCTTAAACCTGATTGTTCATTTCTTATGCCTGGTTGCGCAGTATTTCCAGTGCAACATCTTCTATCATGTCTTCCTGGCCACCAACTGTTTTGCGCTTGCCAAGTTCGACCAGAATATCACGCGAAGGTACACCATACTTTGCTTCCACACGTTTTGCGTGCAGCAGGAACGATGAATAGACACCAGCATATCCTAGTATTAATGCGTCACGACTGATCCGGGTAGGATGTTCCATTATTGGTAAGGCTACATCTTCAGCAGCGTCCATAATTTTATCCAGGCTCACTCCGGTCTCAATTCCCATGCGATCACAAACTGCTGCGAAAACCTCCAGCGGCGTGTTACCGGCACCGGCCCCAAACCCTGCAACTGACCCATCAATGCGCGTGGCACCCGCCTCAACCGCGGCCAGGGAATTGGCAACACCCATCGCCAAATTATGGTGACCATGGAAGCCGATTTCGATTTCGCTGGGTAATGACTTATACAATAAGCCAATTTTTTGGCTAACCTCATCGGGCAACATGTAACCTGCCGAATCTGTCACGTAAATACAATTTGCTCCATATGAGACCATCAACTCTGCCTGCCCAAGGATTCCTTCTACATCAAGCATATGACTCATCATGAGAAAGCCAACCGTATCGAGCCCCATTCTGGCTGCAGATGAAATATGTTGCTCAGCAACATCCGCTTCGGTGCAATGCGTGGCGACCCGGATCGTTGTTACACCACAATCACGAGCTATCTTAAGATCTTCTACCGTTCCAATACCAGGCAATAACAGTGCTGAGACCTTGGCAAATTTCAGTTCCGGAATAACTGCTCGTAAATACTCTTCGCTTGAATGACGGCCAAAACCGTAGTTTACCGAGGACCCACCAAGACCATCGCCATGCGTGACCTCGATGAGAGGAACACGCGCGTCATCCAGTGCCTTGGCCAGACTTTGCATTTGGCCAATGGTAAATTGGTGCGCAACTGAATGCATACCATCCCGCAAAGACATATCATGTAATCGAATCTTTTTCCCACTAGCCTTCATTACACATTGCCCTCCGGTCTGGTCGCAGTTTCATCATCCTGAAATAATTGCAGTGCAAATTTTTCTGCTGTATGAGTTGCGGCTGCTGTCATAATATCGAGGTTACCGGCATACTCTGGCAAGTAATCTCCCCGACCCTTTACCTCAAGGAATACCGACACACGATTACCATCAAACACAGGGCCTTCTTTAATACGAAATCCAGGCACATATTGCTGCACTTTTATTTCCATTTGGGCAACTGATTCCCGAATCGCTTCTTCATCCGGAACTGCTACAGTAATGCAATGAACCGTGTCCCGCATGATGAGAGGTGGTTCTGCTGGATTCAGGATGATAATTGCCTTGCCCTGTTTCGCGCCACCAACACTCTCAATCGCCCTTGCGGTTGTTTGCGTGAATTCATCAATATTTTTGCGCGTACCTGGTCCGGCAGACCTGGACGAAATTGTCGCTACAATTTCCCCATACTCGAGTCCCTGAATACGACTGATCGCATACACGATTGGAATCGTAGCCTGCCCCCCACAGGTCACCATATTGACATTTTCTTCTCTCTGGCCAAGATGCTCTTCCAAATTGACCGGGGGAACACAATATGGCCCGATTGCAGCAGGCGTTAAATCAATGACGGTAACCCCTTTTTCCACTAATTTGCGCGAATTTTCATGGTGTACGTGTGCCGAGGTTGCATCAAAGACGATTTTGATTCCATCTTCCTCAATATGCGGCAGTAACGCATCCACACCTTCGTGTGTCGTCTTCATGCCATGATCACGGGCCCGGCTGAGGCCATCAGATTGTGGGTCAATTCCTACCATCCAAACCGGGTCCAGAATTTTGCTCCGTTCCAACTTGTACATCAGGTCCGTCCCAATGTTTCCAGAACCTATTAGTGCGCAAGCAATCTTCATAAACTTAATCCTGCAAGTAACAATTTAATCAAAACGGACAGCTGTGCGCCCGATACCACCAATACTGACAGACATGTAATCACCCGGTTTGACCGGTTGCAGTGGTACCAGCGAACCTGACAAGACAACATCACCTGCTCTTAAATGAGTGCCCAGCCTGCTCAAGGTATTTGCCAACCACACCACACAAGTCACAGGCGAAGAACCCAGTGCTGCGGCACCTGCACCCGTTGAGACAACATTACCGTTCATTTCCAACACCATCCCACATGTGGATAAATCGAGCTTGCGTGGATCAACAGCATTCTGACCGAGTAGAAAGTATCCACAGGAGGCGTTATCCGCCACAGTGTCCTGTATCTTTATTTGCCAGTCGGTGATTCGCGAATCGACGATCTCGAAACAAGGCACCACAAAATCGGTTGCGCATATTACATCAGTCGCCGTAACGCCAGGACCGATTAAATCCTTTTTTAGCACGAAGGCAATTTCACCCTCGGCACGTGGTTGCAGCATTTTTGTGCTGATTGAAAGCACCTCACCTTCCTCCACAACCATGGCATCGGTCAGATAGCCAAAATCCGGTTGGTGGACATTCAACATTTGCTGTACTGCGGCACTCGTGACACCAATTTTCTTGCCAATGACAGTCTCACCATCAGCTAATCTGTGCTCGAGGAACTTTGAAGAAACAGCGTAAGCTTCTTCGATAGTCATATCCGGGAAACGACTCGTCAGTGGTTCAATCATTTTACGGTCACGCAGTGCACGATAAAGCTCGTTGCCGAGCTTATCTATTTGAGCCGTTGCCATCTTCGTCAGAGTTTCAGACATATGTTTCTCGTTTCCAAATAGAATTCCAAAGAATAATGACCGCCTTCACGACCGATTCCGGATTGCTTCATACCACCAAACGGCGTACGCAGGTCTCGCAGAAACCAACTATTGACCCAACAGATCCCACTCTCAATTTGTGCAGCTACCCTATGTGCACGTGAGACGTTTTCGGTCCAAACAGCAGATGCAAGGCCATAGGCGGTATCATTTGCCATAGTTATGGCTTCATCCTCCGAATCAAAGGGCGTGATGTGGCAACATGGGCCAAATATCTCTTCTTTGACAATAGGGGAGCCTTCCGGCAAACCAGTCCAAATAGTGGGCTCGACCCAATAGCCCCCAGCTAATGCCTCGGGCATTTCCGGAGCACCGCCACCTGCAACAACTGTTGCGCCCAACTCTTTTGCCTTTCGATAGTAAAACAGCACCTTTTCCCGGTGAGTCGCACTGATCAACGGGCCCAGGTTCGTACACTCATCACTTGGCTCCCCCATTGTTAAAGCCGTCGCGCCCGCTCTGAGGCGGTCGACAAATTCATCAAAGATTGCCCGCTCCACATACACCCTTTCCGTTCCCAGGCAAACCTGGCCACAATTGGCAAATACAGAGCGCAAAGTGCCTTCAACAGCTTTATCCATATCACAATCTGCAAAGACAATAGCCGGGTTTTTGCCACCCAGCTCCAACGATACGTCACGTACACCGACAGCTGCCGCCTCAGCAATTCGCTGCCCGGTGGCAGTGGAACCGGTAAATGTAATCGCGTCAACTCCCGGGTTAGAAATTAATACCCCACCGACCTCAGGACCGAGGCCAAGTACGACGTTAAACACTCCCGCAGGCATGCCAGCATCATTCATTACTTCACCCAACAGGCTTGTTGTCGCGGGTGTCTCTTCAGAAGGCTTAACAACCACGGTATTGCCACAGGCAAGCGCGGGCCCAACCTTCCATGTCATCAACAATAACGGCAAGTTCCATGGGCCGATAACAGCGATCACTCCTTTTGGCTTTCGGATCGTGTAATTCAACGCGCCGGTGCCATCAGGGGTCGGCATATGAAACGCTTCATCCGATGCATTTTTTAAGGTGTCGGCAAAGACTTTGAAATTGGCGGCACCTCTCGGTATATCAATTTTTCTTGCCAGTGAATAGGGTTTGCCCGTATCCATGCATTCCGCTTGAAGAAATTCTTCAAAGCGCGCGGTAATGCCGTCGGCCACTCTGTATAAGATGCCTAAGCGATCTTCAACAGACATGCTCCCCCATTCACCTTTGAGTGCCTGCCCAGCTGCTGTCACTGCGTTGCCAACCTGCTCCTTGCTGGCCAAGCCGTAGTGTGCATAAACTTTACCGGTAGACGGGTTGAAAACATCCTCCCACTCATCCGGCTCAACGTATGTTCCGTTAATAAAACTTCTGAATTTTTTCATCGACTCATTCCTGTCTGTGAGCGATCACAGAAGCTCCACCAGAAACTGATAATCACACCGCAAGTGTTTTTTGGAGCACGAAACCCCACTATGGCAACCTGACCACAATACCCAATGATGAATCTGCGGAGACTTTTGACAAGCCACTATTAATGTCATCCAAGCTTATAATTTCAGTGATCAACTTTGACAAATTGAGTTTTCCATGACCTGTCATGGTAATTAGTTCCCGGACCTCGTCAGCTCTAATGAGACATGATCCTGTGATCTCAGTCTCCATGAACTGCAACATCGGAAACGATACTGTTACATCTCCTGTACCACCGGCATGTCCGACAAAAACGCAGCGCCCGCCCTTTCCGGTCGCCGATTGTGCAAGAGCGACCGTTTCCGGTACTGCCTCAAAATCGACCACCAAGTCAGCACCAAAACCACCGGACTTCATGGCAAGCCAGTTACCCAGGTCTTCACCAACAAGAGCCGTTGTATCTTCGACTCCAAAAGCCTGTGCTTTTTGGATGAAATCTGTATCTTCAGACCAAAGCAACGGTCTTGCACCAAAGGCCCGGCACAAATCAATGGCTCCTAATGTCCACAGACCTTCACCGATCAGAAGCACGACATCATCTTTTTGAAGGCGACCTTGCCTTAGCGCACGTAGTGGTGTTGCCAACCCACACCCTAAAAATGATGCCTCAACCATGTCGAGGCTCTCTGGTACAGGTAACGCATTGGCTCCTGGCACTGCCACATATTCAGCAAAGCCTCCGTCTCGAAGAACTCCGATGGTCTCCAGCTGATCGCACTGACTATCTGCACCCGCAAGGCAAAACTTACATTTGCCGCAAGCGATCAGAAAATTCACAATTACCTTACAACCGATTTCAATGTTTGATACAGCTGAGCCTACTTTATGAATCCTGCCGGCGATCTGGTGGCCAAGCGTTCTGGGAGAAATAAGCATCGGGTTTGGAATTGCGCTCATTCGGCAATCAGTATCACAAATACCACTCGCATGGATCTTAACGACCACTTCGTTTTCCGCCGGTTCAGGTGTCAATATTTCCTTAACAACCAATGGATTGCCGAAGTCATTAAATATTGCTGCACGCATTGTGGGAACTCCTAAACACCAACAACTTCGATATGTATGATGGAGCCTACAACATCATTCATCGCAAGTTTCCACCATCCACGTCCGTTCTTACAACTACAGGAGCATTGTTGAGCCACTCTCCTGGGAAATTTTGCACCGGTACACCCGAGGGCCAGCCAGCTAGTGGATATTAATTCGTATTCTAAGTATTTTTCTCAGGTAGGTCAAACTGTAATGCCCTTGGGTAACTACCGCTACGAAGCACTCAAGAAAAGAGCGGTACCCTACACGGCACACAATTTCAAATCAGTTTGAAAAACCAGTGTCCTGGAATACAACCAACCCCAAGGCTAACGCGTCATCAAAGATCGTAATTTCACGTCCGTATCTGCAAGTATCGTCGCATCAAACTCCTTGCCCCCTTCCATCAGGTTCAAAATGGGGCGCCGCTCTATTCCACTATTTACCAAAGCGGCACCGACAAGCCTGTTAGAAGCCAGAGTCAATACACAAAATCGACCTTCTTCCGGTCGGCCCCGTACGATTGTCTGATCACCATTAGGTTGATAACCCAAGACTTGTAAATTAACATTGAACTGATCTGTCCAAAACCATGGAATAACTCCGGCCTCATGCTTAAAACCACACATGGTCTTTGCAGCGACGACCGATTGCTTTTCAGCATTGTCCCAAGATTCCAGCCTCATGCGTTTTTTGAGCAATGCGTTATATTGATTCGTGACATCACCTGCGGCAAAAACATTTGGGTCCGATGTCCTACCGTACTCATCGACCAAAATTCCATTGTCACAAGCGATTCCAGCGGCTTGTGCTATCTCTGAGTTTGGAATAGCGCCGATACCAACTACGACCACATCTGCTTCTATCTCGAAACCATCATCACAAATGGCGGTGGTAACAGCACCTGTATCTGCACCAGCAAATTTGGAAATACCAGTACCCAATAACAGCTTGACCCCATTCGTTTCGTGAACCTGCGCGATATAATTGGCTACCTGTTCCGGAACTCCACGCGACAAGAGGCGTTTTTCAGCTTCCAAAACGGTTACCTCACACCCCAATTGCGATGCGCTGGCAGCAACCTCGAGTCCAATAAACCCTCCACCCACAAGCACGACTTTGACGTTAGGCTTTAATAAAGGCCTAAGCTTCAATACATCGTCGATAGTCCTTAACGTGAAAATATTTGAAAGCTCATTGCCAGGAATATTAAGTTCACGTGCTCGTGCTCCCGTTGTAAGCAGCAGTTTGCTATACTCAATGCTGGATTTCCCTTCTATCTTGACCAAACGCTTCCCTGTATCCAAAGCGATAACTTTGTTGCCAAGAACCAATTCGATATCGTTCGTACTATAAAAACTCTCATCGTAAAAAACACAACCAAGCGGATCAGCATTGCTCGCAAGTACTTCTTTGGAGAGGGGCGGACGTTCATAGGGAAGATATGTTTCTTCACCAATCAACACAATACGCCCGCCAAAACCTTCTTTTCTCATAATTTCTACGGCTCTACCACCGGCGTGGCCAGCCCCAATCACCACGATCGTTTCATGCGATTTCATTAATTTGTACCAACCTTATGCTTGATTCCTGAAACTTTAATAACGAAAATCTTGTATTTCTGTTCGCTGAGACCATACTTTAGTCAGAATCCCACTTTGCCATAGTCCGTTTTAACCTATTCATAATATCCCAGAGCATATCACTTTCTTTGGTAGACAAAATACCCAACGCTTCGGCATTAATCCGTGCGGCAATCGGCAGTAATTCACTCTTCAGTTGTTTACCATCTATTGTGAGCATAGTGTTCACTATGCGACCATCCCTGTTATTTCGAATGCGCCGTATGTAACCCGCCTTTTCCATTCCACGAAGTGTAATTGCAGTACTGGGTGCCTTAGTCCCAACACGCCCTGATAGTTCCTGCTGGCTCAGCCCATCTTCGTCCCATAGTACACGAAGATAATAATACTGAGTGATTGTCACTCCATAGTCTTTAATCTGCTTTTCCAGTGCTCGGGAAAGCATACGTGAAATTTCACGTGTCAACACTGCAAGACTATTTTCAACTGGCAATATACTGTTGGAACCCATTTATTTTTCCCACTTCAGGTTAATACTCTGTTGGTCAATTATTGTGAGCCCTTACCCAAATTGACCGTTTGTTGTCTATGAAACACACTGTAATTCACCCCGTATTAGATGTCGATGGCGAGTATTGCCCGATACGAAACACGGCGATGAAAGAGCGGGGTATGACTGACTTTTCAATTATGGCTACCCCAATGGCGCACTAACTGGGCGATCTGCAACTGGAGATTACGGATAATTTCCCGATTGCGATGGCTACATACACCGCATGTTGAGCTGTGGTTCTCTTGTTAGGAACCAAGCTTGGGAATATACTAACCGACCATTCGGTCAGTATAAGAGAGCACCAAGCAGAAACAACCATGCAAACCCAGCCCGCTAGTAAGACAACCCACTCAAGCAGCGAACAGGCTATATTGGAAGCCGCAGAAACCCTTTTTGCAAAAAAGGGTTTTGATGCCGTCTCCATGAGCGCCATTGCCAAGCTGGCCAATACCAGCAAGCCCAACATCTATCACCACTTCAAAAACAAGAATGAGCTGTACCTGGCGGTTATGAAAGCTGCGGTTCAGCGTTCCTCGATGTTGCTTGACGAACTGGAGGATGCACCCGGTAGTTTCAGGCAGCACCTGTCTGAT
>Ga0164313_10003490_pt1 | contig 13988 bp, 15 predicted proteins | sample GuaBasSedimGuay4_FD_113735 | JGI IMG/M metagenome (GOLD analysis project Ga0164313, IMG submission 113735) | Subseafloor sediment microbial communities from Guaymas Basin, Gulf of California, Mexico - Guay4, Core 4569-4, 0-3 cm | ecosystem: Environmental > Aquatic > Marine > Hydrothermal vents... | reverse complement strand
TTGAATTGCCGATAACCAATGCCCGAGATAATTCTTCACGTTCTGTTAACGTAAGTGCCAATTTTGAACGCCTTCGTTGAGTCGGACGTATTCCTCCAGTCTCTGACAGGATGCGATGTATTGATGGATGATGTCGATCAAATAGCTGGGCGATCTGATGGAGAGAGTCACCTTTTTTCCAACGATCCCACATCAGATATTTCTGACTTTCTGTGTAATAAATTCGTGGTCTTTGTTTCATCTGCAACACTCCTTTTACTTACGTAAATTTTAACGTGTTGCATCGACCGGTTGAATCCACAACCCAAAGTGGACATTAATTAATTAGTGAAAAAGTTGGGAAATATATCACCCACTAAATATGAGGCAAACTGCCTAACTTCATGCACTGATTTTGTTGACCATTCCAGTATTGCTCTAAAAATAAAAGAGTGTAACCGTTAGATAGCATATAAAATGAAACTACATATCTATAATAAAATTTAATAGAAACGTTTATTATGATTTACAAGTTGAAAGAGTATTTCAACGAGCATCAAAATTTTTACGACACATAGTTCGACTTAAGTTACGGGCTGTATAACATAATGAAGTTTTATTCGAGTTCTATATAAAGGGGCAATGCTCATATGACAGTAATCCAGAATATATCAACTCAATGTATCCATAGTGGGGAGATTAAGGATTCTCTAGGTTCTCCTAGTATGCCACTCTATGACACCACCACATTCCATTTTCACTCGACAGCTCATTTACTTGATGTTATTGAAGGTAACGATAATGGGTACTTGTACACTCGTTACGGAATGAACCCCTCTATTAAAGCACTAGAATCAAAATTAGCAGTTTTAGATGAAGCTGAGCAATCATTAGCATTTTGTTCTGGAATGGCAGCGATATCTGCTCTGTTTCTAGCTTATGGTAGGCAGGATATTATTTGTATTGGTGATGTTTATGGGGGAACCTTGCAGTTACTTACCCAGCAGTTACCAAGTTTGGGGATAACAGTAAATTTTGTAGAAACAGATAAACTTGATAAGTTTGAAATATTGCTCAAAGAGGGAGCCGGTTTGGTGTTCTTTGAAACACCTGCTAACCCAACATTAAATGTGTTGGATATTGCTGCGATATCCGAAGCTGTCCATAGATATAATGCATTGCTTGCTGTTGACAATACATTTGCTTCACCAGTCAATCAAAAACCGCTGGTATTAGGTGCTGATTTTTCACTACAAAGCGCAACAAAATTTCTTGGAGGGCATAGTGATTTGACAGCTGGTGTGATTTCAGGCCGAGCTGAACACCTAAATGAAGTTGATACTTGGCGCAAAAACCTAGGTCAGACTATCGCACCTGAAATTGCTCATAAACTCAGTCGAAGTTTGGGCACATTATCGTTAAGAATTGCTCGCCATAATGAGAATGCTCTTGCCATTGCTCAATATCTTGATGGTCACCCGTTTATCAAAAAGGTGTTTTACCCCGGTTTAATGCATTCGAAGAACCATGATATAGCAAAAAGACAAATGTCTGGTTTCGGTGGAATGCTGAGCTTTGAGGTTGATGGCACTGGTGAGTCAGCAACAAGATTGGTTGATAATTTACGATTATTTACTTTGGCTCCAAGCTTGGGTGGAGTTGAAAGTTTGGTCACACAGCCAGTGACGACATCCCATCATGGTATGAGCCATGAGCAACTATTACATTGCGGTATCACCGATGCAATGGTCAGATTGTCCATTGGTGTTGAAGGGTTATCCGATCTAATAGATGATTTAGAGCAAGCTTTAGATAAGCTAAAACTTTAATCAATTGTGAGTATGTACATATTTAGATTTAGCAAAATATCTAGAGTACCTTGATTAGTAATGTAGCAATAAAATTATCAATTAAAGAAGAGAGCAAGGTTGGAATCTGATATATTTAAGTTAAAGCGTGGCAGTAGCCCATTGTTGGTGTCGATGCCTCATGTAGGAACGAAACTACCCCAGTGGTTGATTCCTCGTATTAATGAAAGTGCTCTTATGCTTCCTGATACAGACTGGTACTTAGAGGAACTGTACGATTTTCTGGCAGAGCTCGATGCAACGGTAATTGTCGCTAATTATTCACGTTATGTTGTCGATCTAAATCGTCCTTATAATGATATTAATTTGTATCCGACAGGAAACGCCACAGGTCTGTGTCCAATAAATACATTTTCTGAGTCAGAAATTTATCATAAGAAGGTTGCTCTGGAAAGCAGAGAGATAGAGGAGCGTTTAGGTGAATTTTGGTGGCCATACCATCACGCTATCGAAAATGAGATTACTAGAATAAAAGATCTTCACGGTAGCGCATTATTATGGGATGCACATTCTATACGTTCGGAAGTTCCTAGGTTTTTTAAAGGCACATTACCACATATAAATTTAGGAACGTCTGACAGTGCAGCATGTAAGTTCGAGCTCGCAGAAAAACTAATAGAAACGATTAAAAAAGATAATAACTATTCTTGTGTTTTAGATGGACGATTCAAAGGCGGGTTTATAACTCGGCACTATGGTTCTCCATCTAACGGTGTTAATGCCGTTCAGGTCGAAATTGCTATGAGAGCCTATATGGATGAATCGAGTGTAAATATATCAAACATTGATAATACAAAGGCAGATTTACTCAGGCCATTGCTTAAAACGATGATGAAATCAATGTTAGATTTGGTTTGATAAAAGCTAGCTCTATAATTAAATTTTATGTGCGTAAGAGTTCTTATCTAATACTTTCCCCTGCTCGAGAGTCCAACATCTCGAATTATTTGTAAAGCCAAGATGTTGATAATAGGAATCCGCAGCAGGAGCAGCAATTAAGATTAATTTACATTTTTGCTGTAATTGCTTCTGTGTGTAGACTAAAAGATTTTTCCCGATACCCTTGTTTTGATATTTTTTGTCGACGGCAAGATCTGATAAATAACATGCGTAGTGCAAGTCTGTCACTGAGCGCGCAATACCCACAAGTTCTTCATCATCCCATGCGGTAATAACGAGGTTACTGTTATTTATCATGCCTTTTATGCAGTCATAATTTTCAATTGGCCGCCGATCTCCAAGTGAAGAGCTACGCATTAAAGCAATAAACTGTTCTACAGATACGGATGCATTAACTTTATATGTTATTTCCATAGCTATCTCTATCTCTATCTGTTTATTCACTTATACAGCATGAACTCTATGTAAGTGCTGCAATCAATTTTTTTGGGGGGGGATGAGCTGTAGTTTTATCTTAACTTATTCCTAGTAATAAAACATATTAACCTATGGTAAAAATGTGTTGACATAATATAAATGATCATATAGTTTGGGTCTCAGTGTTTCATGTGGCGAATAATTGTTTCATAGCATTATTTGCTGTATCAGAGTCAGGAAGTAGATATGCCATATAAACTGCTCAAATTTGCCCTAGGGCGCGAGTTTAATGAACCGCGTTATTTTACAGACGTTCAAACTCCAAAAAAATCATATGACGTCGTCATTATTGGAGGAGGAGGTCATGGGTTAGCTGCAGCTTATTACTTAGCCAAAGAACATGGTATTACTAATGTTGCTGTACTTGAACGTGGTTATATTGGTGGTGGTAATACGGGTAGAAATACAACGATTGTACGTTCTAATTATTTAACACCCGAAGGTGTTGAATTTTACGATGCTAGTGTCAAGATGTTTGAAGGTTTATCTGAAGAATTAGATATAAACCTCTTTTATTCCACGCGTGGACATTTTACCTTAGCCCATTCAGAGTCATCTATGCGCACCATGCGTTGGAGAGCCGAAGTTAATAAGCATGTTGGCGTCGACAGCCGAGTCGTCGGCCGAGATGAAATAGCACAAGCTTGCCCTCAAATGGATCTTGATTGTAGTGGACAGGCGCCGATAGAAGGCGCTTTGTTCCATAATCCAGGCTCTGTTGCGAGACATGATGCGGTAGCATGGGGTTATGCAAGAGGTGCTGCTCGTTTAGGTGTCGATATAATTCAGATGACTGAAGTTCAAGATATTGATATCAAGAATAATAAAGTACAAGGTGTGAAAACCAGCAAAGGGTATATCTCCACAGGGAAAGTATTATCTGCTGTAGCAGGCTTTACACCGCGTATCACTAAGATGGTGGATATTCAAACGCCTATAACCATTCATCCATTGCAGGCTTGTGTTAGTGAGCCAATGAAGCCTTGGCTAGACACGATTATCGTTTCTGGCAGTTTGCATGTTTATGTTAGTCAATCATCTCGTGGTGAACTAGTTATGGGCTCGTCTCTTGATCCTTATGAGCTCCATTCAACTCGCTCAAGTTTTGATTTCGTTGAAGGCTTAACATCTCACATCGTTGATATGTTTCCTTTCCTTTCTAATGTCAAAGTAGTCCGGCAATGGGCTGGTATGGCAGATTTGACCCCTGATTTTGCTCCAATTATGGGTAAAACAGAGATTGAAGGTTTTTATCTTGATGCTGGCTGGGGGACCTGGGGATTTAAAGCAACACCTATCAGTGGAAAGACCATGGCTGCCACTATTGCTAATGATAAAGCACATGATTTGATTCATTCATTCCGTCTCTCTAGATTCGAAGATTATGAACTGACAGGCGAAAAAGGTGCGGCTTCAGTTGGCCATTAACAAAGATAGGTATTGAGAGATATGAAATTATTTAAATGTCCGATAAATGGCGTCAGACCGCTAAGTGAATTTGTTTACGGTGGGGCTTATCGCACGATGCCTGATCATGAAACATCAACAGATTCTCAATGGGCTGCCTATGTCCATTATCGAGACAATGCACCAAGTATAAAAAAAGAATGGTGGTATCACGGACCGAGTGGAACTTGGTTTATTGCAGAACGAAATACACTCACTGACGAGGTTCAAGACTCATACCTATTTAATAAGTTCGTAGATCTGGAGTCAGCAAAATGAACATGCGTATTGATAAGCAGACTGGTGAGTGGCTTGAGAGGGAGAAGAAAATAAGTTTCACTTTTGAAGGTGAACAATTTACCGGATTTGAAGGCGATACTATCACCAGTGCGTTATGGGCTTCTGGTGAAAAAGTATTAGGACGTAGTTTTAAATATCATCGAGCTCGTGGCGTTTTAAGTTTGGCTAATCATGATATTAACGTGATGCTTACTGATGGTGAAGATACTAATATTCGTGGTGATGTTGTTGCTGTTAAGGATGGTATGTCTTTAATGGTAATAAATACGATGGGTGGGGTAAAGAAAGATAATTTACGCTTTATTGAGAAGTTATTATCTCCGTTTTTGGTAGTTGGATTCTACTATAAAGCATTTTTCAGACCACGATTTATGTTCCCATTTTGGGAAAATATAATTAGACATGGCGCTGGCTTAGGTAAAGTTAATTTTAATTACCCAAGAATACCAAAACCAAAATTAAATGCACACTATGATGTGTTGGTTGTGGGAGCAGGCCCTGCTGGTTTAGCAGCAGCATTGGCGGCATCACTTGATAGACAATTGAAAATATTGCTTGTTGATGAGAACAAAAATGCAGGTGGTAGTCTTGGTTATGACCGTGCAGGTAGTAATGAACTACAAGTACAGCTGGAAGAATTGCTTGAAGAAATTAATAAGGCAGAAAATATTACATTGCGAACAAATGCCTACGCTGCTGCTTATTACGCAGACCATCTAATTCCGATTGTGGAAGAAGCAGGAATCACCAAAGTTCGGACTAAAACACTGATTGTCGCAACAGGTGCATTTGAGCAACCACCTGTTTTTCGTAACAATGATCTTCCAGGTGTGATGAATGGATCAGCTGCACAGCGAATGATTTATCGCTATGGTATCAAGCCCTTTGATAATGGCGTGGTATTCACAGCTAATAATTATGGTTACCGAGTGGCTCTCGATTTAATTCAAGCAGGAACTGTTGTAAAAGCTGTGGTTGATTTAAGAAAAGACAATGTTTCCAATTCTTTAAGCACAGAGCTATTAAATAAGGGAGTAAATATATATGTAGGATGCTGTGTCTATGAGGCGATAGAAACCGCTGATAACATGTCTGTAAAAGGCGTTGTTATATGTCCTTTTGATGAAGATAATAACAAAACTGAACCTGAAAAATCATTCACAGTTGAATGCGATGGAGTCGCGATGAGTGCAGGTTGGGCATCAGCTGCAGCGTTACTATATCAGTCTGGAATGAAAGTAAAATATGATAATGCAATCGAACAGTTTATTCCTGAATCATTACCGAAAGGTATATTCTCCGCAGGAAAAGTAAATGGTATTTATGATTTAGAACAACGTATTGCAGATGGTGCTCGTGCTGCGTCGGAAGCCATGCGTTATATGGGACGAGATGATATGCCTGAGATTCCTGTACAAGCACATCGCACTGAATCACCCAGCCATCAATATCCTATAGTGCCTCATCCAAAAGGAAGAAATTTTGTTGATTTTGATGAAGATATTCAAGCAAAAGATTTCATAAATGCAGCAAAAGAGGGCTTCGATAACATTGAACTTATGAAGCGTTATACAACAGTGGGTATGGGGCCAAGTCAAGGTAAACATTCTAATATGAATGCAATACGGATCCTTGCAAATATTCGTAGTTTACCTGTTGAAAAAATTGGGTCAACCACCTCTAGACCTTTCTTTCATCCAACGCCAATTGGACACTTAGGTGGTAGAAGTTTTCATCCAAAACGTCAATCATCAATACAACAATGGCATAAAGATTCGGGAGCAGTATTTGTTGATGTGGGTGCATGGTCTCGCCCCGCTTATTATGCAAAAGCTGGAGAAGATCAAGTAAACCTGATTCAACAAGAAGCAATGGCGGTACATCATGGTGTAGGTATTATTGACGGTAGTTCACTAGGAAAAATTGAAGTTTGCGGTCCTGATGCAGCTCAGTTTTTAGAACTGTTTTTCACTGATAGATTCACTGATCAGAAAGTGGGTGAAACACGTTATGCCTTATCTATAGATGAATCAGCAGTCATATCTGATGATGGCATTGTTAGCCGAATAAGCGCTAAATTGTTTTATATCACAGTAGGGACATCTAATGCAGCAATGGTCTATCGTGAAATGCAACGATGGCTTCAGATATGGCAATTAGATGTAGGGCTGATTAATGTCACTGGCTCTTATGGAATCATTAATATAGTGGGACCTAAATCACCAGAAGTGATGCTTGGTTTAACAACACAGCTAAAAGCAGTTTCTAATCTCGATACCGGAAGAGTTTGTGAAATAAAGATTTCAGGTGTATTGGTACGGGTTATGAGAGTTACTTTTGTGGCTGAGATTGGTTATGAAGTTCATGTGCCAGCAAACAACATGTTGACCATTTGGAATCAAATTATCGAAATCGGTTCAGCCTACAGTATCAGACCATTTGGTACGGATACTCAACGTCTACTAAGGCTGGAAATGGGTCATCATTTACCTGGCTATGATACGGATGGCCTTACCACTCCTTTTGAACTAGGGTGTGATTCTGCACTTGCCATGGATAAATCTTTCTTTATAGGACAACGAAGCCTACAAATTCTAGCGAAGAAATGTCTCTCAAAACGTCTTGTTCCTTTTATGTTAGCGGATGGTTTTTCTGGTCAGATGCCAGAGGATTGCAATCTGGTTATTGAAGGGAGTGAGATTAAAGGCCGAGTAACCAGTATTTCTTTTAGTCGCAAAGTAAATCGAGTGATTGGTTTTGCCTATGTCGATCCTAATAAAGTGGAAGCTGGATCTGAATTTAAAATTAAAACAGATAATGGCTCAATGGTTAAAGCGACCGTTGTAAAAACTCCATTTTTCAAAAGCAATAAGGAGTTGTGATATGTCTAGCGTGAGCAAATCAACGCCCGTTGCATATTTTCAAGAAAAGCTTAACCCTACATGGGGTGAGATGAATGGAATGCAAGTGGCTATAAGCTTTGATACGGCAGATATTGAAGAAGTCAGGAAACAAAAACTTGGTGTAACTGATGTGAGTTGTCTGGATCGATTTGGTGTTAAAGGACCGCAAGCAGCTAAATGGTTAGCATTACAAAATATTCATATCCCAGATGTGCCAAATACATGGGTTTTAGATAACAACATCTTAGTGTTAAGACTAGGTAGCACCGAGTTTTTAATTGAAGACCAATTTTCTAGCAACACGTGTAATCAGCTTAATAAAGCTTTTAAAACGAATAAAGTCGGTGTTTATAAAGTATTACGTGCAGATGCTGCTTTCGTTGTTAGTGGTAGAGAAATACGCACGATGCTTTCTGAATTATGCAAATTGGATTTTAGTGAAAAATCACTAACTCCTAATCAAGTAATGATGACTCAGTTAGCTGATATTTCAGTAATAGTTGTACCAGAAATTATTAATGGCAAATTAATTATTAGATTATGGTGCGACGGTACCTACGGCGCTTATATGTGGAGAGTGTTACATCAACTTGCACAAGAGCTAGGTGGTGGCGCTGTTGGGTTTTCTAGCTATTTTGGTGATGAGTAGCAATAATTTTTTTAACAGAAGGTAGAATCTATGAAGACGTTAGATGAAGCTAAACAGTTTCTAAAAGATAATGATATCAAGTATGTACTAGCTCAATTTGTCGATATTCACGGTGTTGCAAAAGTAAAAACTGTACCAGTTGCTCATTTCGAGACTATTCTCAGCCCAGGTGCCGGGTTTGCAGGTGGAGCCATTATTGGTACAGGGATTTTACCTAATGGTTCGGATTATTATGCCAGAGGTGACTTGTCAACATTATCAACGGTGCCATGGCAGAAAGGCTATGCTCGATTGATTTGTGATGGTTATTACGACGACGAACCTTTCGAAAATGATCCGCGCGTTATGCTCAAAAAACAAATAGCACGACTTGCAGAAAAAGGTTGGTCTTTGGGCACCGGTTTGGAGCCTGAATTCTCTCTATTAAAAAGAACTGAAAAGGGTGGAATTGCTTCTGCAGAAGGTTCTGATACGCTCTCACACCCATGTTATGACTATAAAGGTATTACTCGAAGTTCTGAATATTTAGAACGGATGACAGAAGCACTGATTGAGGCAGGGTTAGATATCTACCAAATTGATCACGAAGATGCCAATGGTCAATATGAAATCAACTATACCTATGCTGATTGCTTACAAAGTGCCGATAATTACATCTTGTTCAAAATGGGAGCAAGTGAGATTGCTCATGATATGGGTATGATTTGCTCATTTATGCCGAAGCCATTCAGTGATCGTCCGGGCAATGGTATGCATATGCATATGTCAATTTCAGATAGTGATGGTAAAAACCTATTTCATGATGAAAGTGATGAAGATGGTCATGGTTTATCTGAATTAGCATATCATTTCTTAGGTGGTATTTTACATCATGCAAAAGCATTAGCAGCTATTGCCACCCCAACTGTTAATTCATATAAGCGATTGATTGTAAACGAATCTATCACTGGTTCAACATGGGCTCCTAGTTACATTTCATATGGTAATAATAACCGTTCGACAATGGTGCGTATCCCGTTTGGACGATTAGAGTTACGACTCCCAGATGGTAGTTGTAACCCATATTTAACTACTGCTGCTGTCATCGCGGCTGGTTTAGATGGTGTCGAACGCAAGCTTAACCCAGGAAAAGGTAGTTCTGAAAACCTATTTGATAAGTCATTTCAAGAGCTTGAAGATTTAGGGATTGGCATTTTGCCTCAATCTTTAAATGAAGCATTGGATGAACTAGAAAAAGATACCGTACTGTGCGATGCGATTGGAAATAGTGTTATTGAGCAATTCCTTAAGGTTAAACGGGCAGAGTGGGTTGAATATCAACGCTATGTTACAGATTGGGAAATTAATCGTTACGTCGAATTTTATTAAGATTGTAGTAGGAGAAAATTATGTGTGGAATTGTAGGGTTATTAATAAAAAATGAACTACTTAGACCAAAAATTGGTGAGTTAATGTTGCCAATGTTGATAGGGATGACTGAAAGAGGGCCTGATTCAGCAGGTTTGGCAATATTTACTGAACCAGTGGCAGATAATAAAAGAAAGTTTAGCTTATATACCATGGATGAAGATTTTTCATGGGTAACATTAAACAATGATTTTCATACTCATTTTGGCAGTGAAATCGACTTAAAACAAGTTGCTAATCATGCCATTTTGACAACAGATTTAGACGTTGTAACAGTTAAAATTTGGCTTAATGACAATTATCCATCAATACATGTCCTTTCCGTAGGTCAGATGATGGATATATACAAAGATGTTGGCACACCAGCTCAAGTTGCCGAGCGTTATAATTTTCAAAAAATGAGTGGTACTCATCTTATTGGCCATACACGTATGGCAACAGAGTCGGCTGTAACACCAGCCAGTGCGCATCCGTTTACAGCAGGTGAAGATTGGGCCTTGGTACATAACGGTTCTTTTTCTAACCCAAACAGTATCCGTCGAATGCTTGCTCACAAAGGAATCAACTGTGAAACAGATAATGATACTGAAGCCGCCTGTCGCTTTTTAGAGTGGCGGATGGGTGAAGGGGATGACTTGGAAACAGCATTAAAGGCTGGTTTTGAAGAGCTTGATGGCTTTTACACTTTGTTAATGGGAACAAAAGATCAACTCGCCTTGGTACGAGATCCATTTGCCTGTAAACCAGCTGTTGTAGCTGAGCATGATGATTATGTTGCCATTGCATCTGAATATAGATCATTAGCACATCTACCTGATGTTAAAAATGCAACTATTTATGAACCTAAACCTGAGGAGTTATATATATGGAAAGTTTAGATCTCCATAAAATTGGAGTGAGAGATATTAATCAATATTTCCACAAAGAACTACCTAGTAATGGAATCAAGGAAATTGAAATCATCAATTCTGCTGGCGAACATAATATTGCCGTTGGAATAGAGACACCGTGTGACATTGATATACGTGGTCATGCGGGCTATTACGTTGCTGGTATGAATAAAAATGCCAATATTACAGTACATGGCAATGCAGGCCCAGGCGCGGCAGAAAACATGATGTCAGGCAGTGTCCGAATCAAAGGTTTTGCTTCTTCAGCTGCTGGTGCAAGTGGTCATGGAGGAATACTTGTAGTCGAAGGAGATACTAGTCTACGTTGTGGTATTTCAATGAAAGGTATCGATATTGTGATTGGTGGAAGTGTTGGAAACTTCTCTGGTTTTATGGCACAAGCAGGTCGAATGGTGATTTGTGGTGATGCTGGCGAAGGTCTTGGCGACTCATTATATGAAGCCGTTATTTATGTTAAAGGCGCTATAAAATCCCTAGGTGCTGATGCCCAATTAGAACCAATGACAGAATCAGATTATGAGAGTGTGCAAGAGTTGCTTGATTTTTCTGGGTTTGAGCATAATCCAAAAGATTTTAAACGTGTAGCTTCAGCAAAACAGTTGTACAACTGGAATGCTGATGCGGAACAAGAATATTAAGGAGTCATTTTACTAATGAGCGAAACTAACTATCATGAAGAAAGCGCAGGCTTTAGCAGCAAAACGATTGACTATATTCAGCGAGCCTCATCAACAGGTCTGTATGAAATACGGGGTATAGGTGCTAAACGTGCTTTACCTTCGTTTGATGATCTTGTTTTCCTTGCTGGATCAGCATCACGTTATCCGTTAGAAGGTTACCGTGAAAAATGTACAACAAAAACGGTGCTAGGCACACGTTTTGCTAAAAAACCTATTGTCTTAGATACTCCCATTACCATTGCCGGTATGAGTTTTGGTGCGTTGTCTGCAAATGTTAAGGAAGCATTAGGTACTGCTGCCACGAATATGGGTACAACAACGACAACAGGTGATGGTGGTATGACACCTGAAGAGAGAAACTCTTCAAAAACACTAGTTTATCAATGTCTACCATCACGTTATGGTTTTAATCCTGATGATCTTCGTAAGGCTGATGCCATTGAGCTAGTCATTGGTCAGGGTGCTAAACCTGGCGGTGGCGGAATGTTATTAGGACAAAAAGTAAACGAACGTGTTGCACAAATGCGGACCTTACCACAAGGTGTCGATCAACGTTCAGCATGCCGTCACCCTGATTGGACTGGTCCGGATGATCTTGCCATCAAAGTGGCAGAACTGCGTGAAATAACAGATTGGGAAAAACCGATCTATATAAAAATAGGTGCGACCAGAGTATATAACGATGTGAAGTTGGCTGTTCATGCTGGTGCAGATGTCATTGTTGTAGATGGCATGCAAGGTGGTACAGCGGCAACACAAACTATCTTTATTGAACACATTGGTATTCCAACATTAGCTGCATTACGCCAAGCAGTAGAAGCGTTGGAAGATATGAATATGATAGGTGTAGTTCAGCTTATTGCCTCAGGTGGTATTCGCACCGGTGCTGATGTTGCTAAAGCATTGGCTATGGGTGCTGATGCTGTTGCAATTGGTCAAGGTGTGATGATTTCACTTGGTTGTAATAGTGGGTCTTATATACATGATGGTGAACATATTTCGGCACAAACAGAGTATGAAGCGTTAGGTACTCAAGCCGGTGCTTGTCATCATTGTCATACTGGTTTGTGTCCAACGGGTGTGACAACTCAGGATCCTATTCTTGAGCAACGTATTGAACCTGAAGTGGGTGCAAAACACGTTACCAATTATTTGAAAACACTCACCATGGAACTGACAACGGTAGCACGAGCCTGTGGTAAATCTAACGTTCATCATCTAGAACGTGAAGACTTGGTTGCATTGACTCTTGAATCAGCAGCAATGGCTAAATTGCCACTTGCCGGAACAGATTGGATACCTGGAGTTACTGATGCTAAGTAACAATGTGTTACTGATAACAACTCGATCTATTTAGAGAGATCGAGAAATGCAATACGATACTTATCAAGGCTGTCAGATGACAATTGAGCAAGTATTGTTTGACTGTGCCCATTTTGGGGGAATAAGTCGTTATGAAAGCACCCTCCCTTTTTGGTGACTAAATTTATATTCTGAGAAGTAATTATACCTTGACAAGAAATTGAAAAAAGGAACCAAAGAAATGAGTAATAATTTAGAAAAAAGAATACATGCATTGTATGTCCAAGATTTTATATTTGCATGGTTTGATGTCGCTTTCTTGTGGGCGGCAGTGGCATTTGTACTGTATTTTGTATTACAAATTGTGGATGACAATGCTATTCGCACTGTGTTGTACGTTAGCAGTGCTGTGTTATTGATTTTTAATACGGCATCAGTCAAAGCTATGACTAGTCATTATGCTGAAGATAAAGATTATATTTATGGCCTAGATATAAAACACATGGATGCAAATATAGAGGCTAAAAAAAAGGCTAGGTAAAATAATTATAATTGAAAATTAGGAGAGAAATATTATGACAACAAGATATATTCCACCAAAACAAGGTTGGTTTGGACAGGTGTTTGACAGCCTTTTCATATTGATTCTTGTATACGCGAGCCTGATGATTCCATTGTTTATGAATACAACTGAAAGTGAAAGCGTAGAAGGAACTGCTATAGAGGCAGTGGTACCTACGTGGGAGTCATTAGGTGTGAATAATGTAGCTCAGACACAGTGGGAAAAGCTTGGCTACGATGCTACTAGTGCAGCAGAAATTATCAATGATCGGTTTGACTATGAAATAGATCCTCTATCACTAATAATTACTGCAGCGTTTATTATTGGATATTTCTTTTTTATGATAAAAATATCTGAAAAAGAATATAGACAAGTAATTTCCGAGAAATTTGATGATGAGGATATATCATGAATATATGGGATGTTTTAAGTTATCTCGCATGGGGCATAGCAACTTTATTACTTCTTTGGATTTTAGTCGATGCTTTTACCACATCACAGCAATACGATGAAGATTTACTGATGAGTTCACGTGAAGGTGAAGATGAACTTGATCCTGACCAAATGGGGAGTAGATGATATGACTACTAACACAAAAGACGTA
>Ga0164313_10003489_pt1 | contig 13994 bp, 10 predicted proteins | sample GuaBasSedimGuay4_FD_113735 | JGI IMG/M metagenome (GOLD analysis project Ga0164313, IMG submission 113735) | Subseafloor sediment microbial communities from Guaymas Basin, Gulf of California, Mexico - Guay4, Core 4569-4, 0-3 cm | ecosystem: Environmental > Aquatic > Marine > Hydrothermal vents... | reverse complement strand
TAAGGCTTGGCAAGATCATAGAAATAATAAAAATTCCGTCATCAACTGGAGATTTGAATCGAAAGACGCAAGAACAAAACTAAAGCGCCTTTATCCGTCAATTGAAGGTTGACTTGACACTAGAACAAAAAGCATATATGCGAGATCAATTTGAGTATTTCGGATTGAGAGCAGCCGATAGAAGGGAAATACAAAAACCATTCTTCGTAAAACCATACCTCCCAACAAAAATGGAATTTGAAGAATTGACGAAAATGCTTTGGATGAAACCCCAAAGAGATTACCAATATTTTTCGCAAGAACTCGCCATGAAATATATTAAGAAATATAATAAAGAAGACCTAGTTCTGATCGAGTTTATGATAAGTCACAAGTCATGGTGGGATACCGTTGATTTTATCGCCACAAAATTACTTGGCGAATATTTTAAAATGTATCCTGTTCAAAGAGATATAGTAATAAAAAAATGGCTCAAATCGAATAATATTTGGTTACAAAGGTCAAGCCTTCTATTTCAACTTAAGTACAAAGAAGAGGTAGATACAGTGTTCTTAAGCTATGTAATTTGCTCATTATTAGGTTCAAATGAATTTTTTATCAACAAAGTAATAGGTTGGGTTTTAAGAGAATATAGTAAAACCAATCCCGGATGGGTTGTGGATTTTGTAAAAACAACAGAACTTAATGCCTTAACTAAAAGAGAAGCCTTGCGTTTGTTGAATTGATTGTTACAAAGAGGCAAAAGAAAATCGGAACAAGAAGTAATGGCTTTATATATTTTTATGAGGATAATGAAATTTATAGGCAGATAAAGTAGGTTGATCAAAATAAAAGTTGGAAAATAGTTGAAAGAAAAAATTAAATTAGGACTTAGGGAGAACTGGATGCAGTTCACAATTTTGGTAATTGTGAACGCATTTGTTGGTGGAATGGTGGGTTTGGAACGCACTATTTTTCCAAAGTTTGCTGAAATTGAATTTGGCATCGCGTCTAAAACCGCTATTTTATCTTTTATCATCGCCTTTGGAATCACTAAGGCGATTACAAATTATTTTACGGGTAAGCTCGCTAATAGATTTGGAAGAAAAAATTTATTGCTTGTTGGTTGGTTATTCGCCATCCCTATACCCTTTATTTTGATATACGCCCCTTCCTGGAACTGGGTTCTTTTTGCAAACGTATTATTAGGTATTAATCAAGGCCTTACCTGGAGTAGTACGGTTGTAATGAAAATAGATCTGGTCGGAGAAAAGGATAGAGGTTTGGCAATGGGTATCAATGAGTTTGCCGGTTATTTTGCAGTAGGTCTTGTCGCTTTCCTTACGGGAATTATTGCCCAAAAGTACGGTGTAACACCATATCCATTTTATTTGGGTATCGGTATTTCCCTTGTTGGCTTAATTCTGTCCTATTTTTTTGTTAGAGATACAAGAGTATTTGTCCATAAAGAACAAGAAACTACTAAAAGCAATAAACAGGAAAATGTATTTTTTGAAACATCTTTTAGGGATAAAACACTAAGTTCGATTACACAGGCGGGATTGGTCAATAATTTAAACGATGGTATGATATGGGGACTTTTGCCTATTCTCCTGATCTCTCTAAATTACGATACAAAAAGTATTGGAATTATTGCCGCGATTTACCCTGCAGTATGGGGAATAGGTCAACTTATTACAGGCAGAATGGCCGATATTTATTCAAAAAAAAGGATGCTTTTTTGGGGAATGCTAGCACAAGGTCTTGCCATACTTTTGATTCCGTTCTTCACGAGTTTTTATCAATTAGTAATCATAGCCTCTATTCTTGGAGCAGGTACCGCATTGGTATATCCTACATTTTTATCTGCGATAGCCGGTGCAACTCATCCAAATCAGAGGGCTGAAAGTATTGGTGTATTTCGATTATGGAGAGACTTAGGATATGCCATCGGCGCAATTGTTTCGGGTATTATTGCCGATATGTTCGGGGTAGCCTATGCAGTGATGTCCATCGGTGTAATTACGATTTTATCAGCAGCGACCATTATGTTTAGAATGCCAGACGATTCTAAATAAACTTGAATAGCATAAAATGCCTATCTTTATTTCTGCCGAAGTAGGCAAAGTTATTATTACGTAGATAATTAATTCATTAGAGGTGAACGGAAATGAAATCGTTTGACTCGAAAGAATCAAAACATTGTTTTGAAATGTTCCCATTATTATTTCGACCTATAAGTGTCATTAAACATTCGTTTTTATAAATAAAACTGAACCATGAAAAGAACCAAACTGATCGAGCTTAAAGAATTAAAAGAAAAGGAACCAAAGCACAAACAGGTTAACGGCCTTGATTTGGTAATTATCAAATATGACAGTAATGTATCAGTATTATATGGAAGGTGTCTTCACCGAGGTGCTTTGATGGCAGATGGGCATGTTGAAGGAAATAATATTATCTGTGGAGTACATGGTTGGGATTATCGTTTGGATACCGGTGTAAGCGAATACAATAATGCTGAGGTTTTAAAAAAATTCAACACTGAAATTACCGGAGGTTGGGTGTGGATCGATGAAGATGAGATCGATCAATTCCTTATCGATCACCCACAACCCTTTCAAAGAGATCAATATTTAGGACAATATGCCGATACTCATCCGGAAAACACGGAACCCTATACTGGTTATATTAAGGAATTGGCCCAACATGGATTAAAGAATTACGGACAACATGGGCCTTCAGCCGCAATGGGAGTCGATAGAAATCTGTTGCCAAAATGGGAGAATATCCAATTTCTTCCAGCGCAGGTTGCTAAAAGACCGCTTTTGGATAAGGAAGATGTAAATACTAAAGTTATTATTGGCTCTTTAGCGCAGAAACCATTGGAACTTGAAATGCCGATGTTTGTTTCTGATATGAGCTTTGGTGCATTGTCCAAAGAAGCTAAAATTGCTCTATCCAAAGGGGCAGAATTGTCTGGAACAGGAATATGTAGTGGAGAAGGAGGAATGCTGGGAGAGGAGCAGGCAAATAATTCTCGTTATTTTTATGAATTGGCTTCTGGAAAATTTGGATTTTCCTGGGATAAGGTAAAAAAAGCCCAAGCCTTTCATTTTAAAGGTGGTCAAGGTGCGAAAACAGGAACAGGGGGGCATTTACCCGGACCTAAGGTAACCAAAGAAATAGCTCAGGTAAGGGGATTGAAGGAGGGAGAAACTGCAATTTCTCCGGCTGCATTTCCAGATTTGTTAACCGCAGAAGATTTTAAATCTGTTGCGAATGAAGTACGTGAAAAAACCGGCGGAATTCCAATTGGTTTTAAATTAGCTGCCAGTCATATTGAAGCAGATATTGATTTTGCTCTCAAAGTAGGTGTTGACTATATTATATTAGATGGTCGTGGGGGAGGAACAGGTGATGCACCTACAATTCTGAGAGATAATATAAATGTCCCAACCATTCCTGCGTTGGCTCGTGCGAGAAAACATTTAGACCATGTTGGAGCCAAAGATGTTACTTTGATCATCACGGGAGGCTTGCGGCTTCCGGAAGATTTTGCCAAAGCAATGATGCTAGGTGCAGATGCTATTGCAGTAGCAAATTCAGCACTGCAAGCTATTGGCTGTCTTGGAATGAGAGCTTGTAATACAAACAATTGCCCTGTTGGAATTGCTACACAAAAAGAGAGTTTGAGAAGTAGATTGATAATTGATCAATCTGCAAAGCAGTTAAATAATTTTTTCAATGCTTCCAATGCATTAATTAAGGTTATTGCAAGGGCTTGTGGTCATGATGATGTTAATAATTTTAATTTTGACGACCTATCTACCTTAGATTATAATATTCATAGATTTACAGGAATTAATTATGCAGGATTACAATAATATTGATCAAAGAATTCACCAACTTTCACAGGTCATTGCTAAGGCGAACAGAACTTTTGTACCTAAAAAACCGGATGATAGCCATACCAATCTTTTCTTTGATCCGATAAGCCATCGAATATATGGCAGATGGATTGGTGCAAAGGGCAAAAAAATAATTTTGGCACTTAACTTGAAGGATTTCACTTTTGAATGGCTTGACGATCAGCTGCAAATTATTAATTCCTATGGTATTCAAGGGAGAACAATGGCTGATATGGAAAATTACCTTGAGCAATCTCTAGCTGAAATAGGCTTAAAAAAAGAAGGTTTTAGAGATAAATTGCATTTTGAAATTCCTGTTTATTCTTTTCTAAATGAACCTTTTGAATCCTTTGACCTCAAGTCAAGAGAAAATTGGGAATATTACCGTGGCATGGCAAATGTGGCATGTAGCGATCTTCTTGGTAACCTACAGGTTAATGGCGAAATTAGAATATGGCCACACCATTTTGATACAGGGATCTATGTAGAGCCCAATAATAATACTGGTTTGGGATTTGGTCTTGCTATGAAAGATGGTCTGGTGGGTAGCCCTTACTATTATTTTTCTGGTTATCGTTTAAATGGAGGAAAATTTGATTATACAAAAGTAGCTGATCTGAGGTATGGAAAGTGGATAATTAGCAACAACTGGAATGGAGCTGTCTTACCATTATCTGAATTGAATAAGGACAATCCTGGAATAATTCCTGTGTATTTAAAAGAGGCTTCGCATTGGTTTTTGACAAAATAACACGAGTATATTCATGTGCGAATAACTAATAATTAAAACTGATAAATAATGGAATGGTATGGCCCTCTTACTATATTACCGGCAATTGCACTATTAATACTGTCAACAGCTACTTTTGTTATTGCTTTAAATGATGAAATCACGGTATTAGTGAAGGATAAAGAAAAATATGCCGAGATAATTCACCTAAAAATGATTCAACTCAATAGATTGGGAATTGCAAATGCCTTTTTGTATGCATGTGCACTTCTTTTTATGATAGCCGGACTGTCAATGGCGTTTACCAATAACAATAATTTATTTTTGTATCTGATGATAGGTGGCCTATTTACTGCTGTTGTAGCATTGTCTTTCCTTTTTTTACATTCTCTTAGATCCATTTTAATTCGAAAAAAACATTTAAAAATATGAGCAAAAAAATCATCTGGCACAAAGTACTAAAGAATAAGAATGAATTGGTGGAGAATAGGGTAATGACCGTTGAGGCGGGACATACAGAAATTTGTCTCACCCACTATAATGGCACTTTTAATGCACTTACAAATAAATGTCCACACCAGGGAGGACCTTTAGGCGAAGGATCTATCGAAAATGGTTTGCTGAGATGCCCTTGGCATGGATGGGATTTTAATCCTTGCGGAGGTGATTCAGATGGATTTGAAGACGGGCTAAAAAGCTACGAATTGAAAATTGAAGGGGATGCCATCTATGTTGGTGTTGAAGAAGAAGGTATCCACGAAACAACTGTTACTGATATTATGGCTGAAACGATGGTCAATTGGGGTGTTGATCGCGTATTTGGAATTGTAGGTCATTCTAATCTCGGTTTAGCCGACGCATTTCGTCGACTTGAAGTCAAAGGGAAGTTGAAATTTATTGGTGTTCGACATGAAGGTGCTGCTTCTTTTGCGGCTTCAGCTTATGGAAAACTAACGGGTAGACCTGCTGCCTGCTTTGGAATTGCTGGGCCCGGAAGCACCAATATGTATACGGGTCTTTGGGATGCGAAAGTGGATAGGGCTCCAATTTTGGCGCTTACCGGTCAGGTTGCAACGCAAGTTGTAGGTACGGGAAATTTTCAGGAAGTAGATCTGGTGCGGGCTTTTCAAACAGTAGCAAAATTCAATCAACGTGTAGAGCATCAAAGCAGGCATGCTGAATTGATGGCATTGGCAATTAAACATGCCATTTTACAACGTGACGTCGCTCATCTTACTTTTCCGGATCAAGTACAGGTTTTACAGGCAAATGGAGCAAAAGCACAAACGCCTGAAGGAAGAATTACGGCTTTGGAAATTGCCCCACCTCGGGAAAGTTTGGAGAAAGCACTGGAATTATTAATAAATGCGAAACGACCTGCCATCATTGTGGGATATGGAGCCAGATTGCACATGGAGGCCATTCGGGCATTTGCAGAGCAATTAAATTGCCCGGTGATGACAACATTCAAGGGAAAGGGACAAATTTCAGATAGCCACAGACTAGGATGCGGGGTGCTTGGAAGAAGTGGAACGCCAATTGCTTCTTATTTTATGAATGAAGCAGATCTGTTGTTGGTTATCGGGGCTTCATTTTCTAATCACACAGGTATCACCCCAAAAAAACCTACTATTCAAATTGATTTTGATCCTTTAGCGTTGAGTAAATTCAACAAAATTGACGTGGCAGTTTATGGGGAAATTTCTCGCACTGTTGATTTATTATCTGAACAAATCGATTCAATAAAAAATAGTAAAATTAATCAGGAAAGTGAAATTGCCAGTAGATGGAAAATTTGGAGGGCCGAAAAGCAGAAACGATTATTAGAAAACAGAGGAGAAGGAGTTAGTTCTATTGCCGTTTTTGATATACTTACTAAAACTGCCCCCTATGATGCGGTAATGTGTGTGGATGTGGGGAATAATGCTTATTCCTTTGGTCGATATTTTGAGAGTAAGGAGCAAGCGTTTTTAATGTCGGGTTATCTGGGTTCTATTGGTTTTGCATTTCCGGCAGCAATGGGTGCCTGGGCAGCGGTAGGGGTAGAGAGACCTATAGTAGCGGTAGCCGGTGATGGTGGTTTTTGTCAGTATTTGGCAGAAATGACTACCGCGGTAAAATATAATATGCCGATCAAGACCATTGTTTTAAATAATAACGAGCTAGGGAAAATATCAAAGGAGCAACGAGCAGGAGGATGGGATAAATGGGCCACCGATTTGGTAAACCCTAATTTTGCTGAATATGCAGACAACTGTGGTGCGCTGGGAATAAGGGTTACAGATAAAAATGATCTGGAGAAAGCCATGATAAGGCTGTTTAACCATGAAGGACCCGGGCTGGTAGAAGTATTTACAGATGTAAAGTTGATATAAAGTCAATATTCATAATTCAATAAGTTAAAATGCAATTCATAGAATGCGTAGCGGTTGCTTAAAATCAAAAAAGACCTGAAGTTACATCAGGTCTTTTAAATTAAGTTTAACCAGTTTTATTAAGAAAGTACTTCCTGTACTTTTTCAGCTGCTTCCTTGAATTCAACTACTGAAATCACATCCAGCCCGCTCTCATCCAACAGTTCTTTAGCTTCTACGGCATTGGTACCCTGTAATCTCACAATAATAGGCACTTTAATTTCACCTCCCATATTTTGATAAGCATCCACAATTCCTTGAGCCACTCTGTCACAGCGAACAATTCCACCAAAGATATTAACTAATATGGCTTTCACATTTTTGTCACGAAGTATAATTCTGAATCCGGTTTCCACACGTTCTGCATCAGCTGTTCCACCAACATCTAAAAAGTTAGCCGGTTCTCCACCTGATTGTTTAATCAGATCCATGGTACTCATTGCCAAGCCGGCACCATTCACCATACAACCAACATTTCCATCAAGAGCAACATAATTTAAACCAACTGCATTGGCTTCTACTTCTATAGGGTTCTCTTCACGCAAATCACGCAAATCAACATAATCTTTATGGCGATATAAGGCATTATCATCCAAAGTAACTTTTGCATCAACTGCCATAATTTTATCATCAGATGTTTTTAAAACAGGGTTGATCTCAAACAAGGATGCATCTGATTTTACATATGCAGTATACAATGAAGTAACAAATCTGGTCATCTCTTTAAAGGCGAGACCGGATAAGCCTAAATTAAAGGCTATTTTCCTGGCCTGAAAAGGCAATAATCCTGTTGCAGGATCAATTTCTTCAGTAAATATTAGATCTGGCGTTTTTTCTGCCACCGTCTCAATATCCATACCTCCCTCGGTAGAATACATAATCATATTTCTGCCATTGCCACGATTTAATAAAACCGACATATAATATTCTTCCCGTTCGCTATCTCCAGGATAATAAACATCTTCCGCGATGAGCACTTGATTTACCTTCTTGCCTTCCGGTGGAGTTTGGGGAGTTTTCAACATCATTCCTATTATATCTTGAGATATGTTTTCAACTTCTTTTAAGCTTTTGGCTATTTTTACGCCTCCGCCTTTTCCTCTTCCGCCTGCGTGAATTTGTGCTTTAATGACCCACCATTTTGTACCAGTTTCAGCGGCCAATTGTTTTGCTGCCTCAACAGCTTTAAAATGATTATCCGCAACTAAACCTCTTTGTATTCTCACTCCGAAGCTATTTAAAATATCCTTTCCTTGATACTCGTGTAAATTCATTTATTTAATTTTTTTTGATGTATACAAAAGTAACTATTTAATTCTTAAAGCTAAACCGGATTTGATTAATTTTGAAAAATAATTGAATTCATCTGTTTAGTTTTATACCATATATTTATGTATGATATTACATACAATATTTTTCTTTTTAGGTCTTGATTTATAAGGCCTTTTAACATTTTGTTAAGACAAGACTTGGCCATTATTAAATAGTTTTACAGTGTATTTGAGGTCAACTCATCATAGGCTAAAAGTTTTTATGAAAAATGCTATAATTGTTAGTATGTTATTCTTTACTACTTTGATATATAGTCAAATAAGTAAAAAAGAATTGACAGCTATACGTATAAGCGAAGCTCCAAAAATTGACGGAATTTTGGATGAACCTGTTTGGGAAAAAGGAAAGATCGGAAGTGATTTTGTAATGTATGAACCGGGTGATGGGGATAAGGAACGGGATGATCAAAAAACGAATGTAAAAATTCTTTATGATGACAAGGGAATTTACATAGCAGGATATTTGTATGATAGCGAGCCTGATAAAATATTAAAGCAACTTACAGATAGAGATAATTTTGGCAATTCAGATGTTTTTGGAATTAGCATTAGTCCGAATAATGATGGTCAAAATGAATTTGCTTTTATGGTAACTGCTTCGGGAGTGCAATTGGATTCTCAGGTTTCTCCTTTAAATGGAGAAGATTATACATGGAATGAAGTTTGGTTTAGTAAAGTATCCTTTGATGACAAAGGGTGGTATGCGGAGATCATGCTGCCATATTCTGCCTTGAGGTTCTCAAAAGAAAGTGTGTATACATGGGGTGTAAATTTTCATAGATATATTGCAGGCAAAAATGAACTTTATTCATGGAATTATATCGATAAAGCCGTTGGTAAAGGACCACTGTACTCTGGTGTACTAACAGGTATTGCGGATATTAAGCCTCCAGTTAGATTGAGTTTTGCTCCTTTTGCCTCTTTTATTTTAGATAACTATAATGGTGAAACGGATGCTGACTACGCTTTTGGTTTGGATTTAAAATATGGAATTACAGATAATTTTACTTTAATTGCAACCCTTATTCCTGATTTTAGTCAAGTTGGTTTTGATAATGTAACCTTAAATCTCGGGCCATTTGAACAAGTATTTGTCGAGCAAAGACAGTTTTTTGTGGAAGGAGCAGACCTTCTGGAGAAGGGTAATTTATTTTTTTCAAGAAGAATAGGAAACAGACCTGTTGGACATGATGAGGTGGATGAATTGGTTGAGGAAAATGAAGATTTAGAAATTATTGACAACCCAACTGAAGTTGATGTGCTTAATGCCGTTAAGGTTACCGGAAGAACTAAAAAAGGATTAGGAATAGCAGTCTTAAATGCCATAACCAAAAAAACGGAAGCTACTATAAAGGATACCTTAACGGGTGAAAAATATAATATTGTTACCGAACCCATAGCTAATTATAATGTTTTTGTAATCGATCAGGAATTTAATAGAAACTCCTCGATCGGATTAGCAAATACCAATGTTTTACGAGAGGGAAGTTTTAGAGATGCCAATGTTACCTCATTGGTTTTTAGTTTAGCAAATAGAGCCAATTCTTATAGACTCTCAGGGAATGGAAGTACCAGCACCATAAGGGAAGCGGATGTAAATACAACAGGTTTTGCTTCCAGTTTAAGTTTTAGTAAAACTAAGGGAAACGTTAGGTACAGTTTACGTCATCGTTTTGCCGATGATAAATACGATAAGAATGATCTTGGATTTCAAAGAACGAATAATTATAACAGTGTCTATAGTAATGTTAATTATAGAATTTTTAAACCAATCAAATATTTTAATTCCTTACAAGTAGGCATATTTGCAGGCTATTTTAGAAGGTTTGACCCTAGTGTTTATACGGGGAATTATTTTAATTTATACGGTTCTGCTACCACAAAAAAGGAACTTTCTTTTGGATTTGAGGTTGGAACCAATATCGGAAAACGAAGAGATTATTTCGAACCAAGAACTGAAGGCAGGTATTGGTTAAAAAATCCGGAAACAGAAATAGAGGGATATTTTTCAACAGATAATAGAAAGAAATTGTCGGTGACCGTGAGCGGGAAGAAAGGTAAATTCCATGGCAATGATGAAAGTGACTTTTCTTTTATGATATCTCCTCAATATCGGGTGAACGATAAATTGCAATTTAGCTATACTTATGGATTGGAAAAAGATTTTAATGAATTCGGATATGTTCTTACCTTAGAGGATGAGACAATAATTTTTGGACAACGTTATGTACAGGAAATAGAAAACTCCTTTGCATCTAAATATAGTTTTAATGATACGTCCTCATTATTTCTCACATTTCGACACTATTGGTCACCGGTAATATACAAAGATCAGTATTTTGAATTAGAGGAGGATGGTAATCTAATTCCTAGTGATTACACGGGCGATAATGACCTAAACTTCAATAGTTGGAATTTAGATCTCAGATATGTTTGGCAGTTTGCCAGGGGTAGTGAAGTAGTTGCATTATATCGAAATTCCATAATTAATTTTGATAATGAATCGGACCAATCATTTCAAGATAATATAGGCAATTTATTTGATCAGCCGTTAGGGCAAAGTTTTTCAATAAAATTTATCTATTATTTGGACTATAATCGTGCTAAAAATTGGTTTCAAAAGGGCTAGATTATGTTGTAGTCAGGACAGTTGCCTTTCTGTTCAATACAATTCCATAATTTTTATAAAATTAAATTGTCATTTTTTTAAAAAGATGTATTTTCACGTCCATATTATTTCAAGGTGATAAAGGCGGAAAACATACATAAAAAATATGGGGACCTGGAGGTTCTCAAAGGAGTAGATCTGCATATTAAGAAAGGTGAAATTGTTGCCATTGTTGGTCCCAGTGGAGCAGGAAAAACTACTTTACTCCAAATATTAGGAACTTTGGATAAACCCACCTACTCTGATGTTCTAATAATAAATGATCAGGATATCACAAAATTGAAGGATAGGGCTTTATCGAAATTCAGAAATAAACATATTGGCTTTATTTTTCAGTTTCATCAATTATTGCCGGAATTCACTGCTTTGGAAAATGTTTGTATCCCCGCTTATATTGCGAATAAACAAAAACAAACCGTAATAAAAGAGGCCAAAGAAATATTGAATTTTTTAGGGCTGATTGATCGTATGGATCACAAACCGAGCGAATTGTCCGGCGGTGAGCAACAGAGGGTTGCTGTTGCTAGGGCCCTGATCAACAAACCCGATGTTATTTTTGCCGATGAACCTAGTGGGAATTTGGATACAACTTCGTCAAAAAGTTTGCATGAACTTTTTTTTACACTAAGAGATCGGTTTGAACAAACCTTCGTTATCGTTACTCATAATCTGGAACTTGCCAATATGGCCGATAGAAAGCTGGAAATGAAAGATGGTCAGATAGTCAGGTAATTGTTATCGGCTGCTTGTCAAAATCACAAAATAAATTATCCTTTTATGATTGGTATCATCAGTGCAATGGAAGAAGAAATTCAAACTTTATTGCATCATTTGGAAAATAAAAGAAGCATTGAAAAAGGAATGCGCTCTTATTTTTATGGGACATTATTTGATAAAGAAATTGTTTTAGCATTCTCGCGTTGGGGAAAAGTGGCCTCCGCAACTACTGTAACTCAATTGATCAATGATTTTGACATTAACGAGGTAATTTTTACCGGAGTTGCCGGATCAGTCGGTAAAAATATCAATATTGGCGATGTAGTTATTGGGAAAAACATGTACCAATATGACATGAATGCATGGCCTTTGATCGAACCACTGGAGATTCCTCTATTAGGGAAAACTTTTTTTGAGACTAATGCGCTTAAACGAAAATTGTTAATTGAAGCCACGGATCATTTTATAGCGAATTTTTCAAATCATGTAAAAATCGAAGAGGTTAAAAAATTTAATATTGACAATCCGAAGGTCCATATAGCGGATATAGCGAGTGGTGATCAATTTATCTCTGAAAAACAACAAATTGAATCAATTAAACAAGTAATTCCCAGTGTAGGATGTGTTGAGATGGAAGGGGCAGCGGTAGCTCAAGTTTGTTATGAGTATCAAATACCATTTAGCATTTTTAGAACTATCTCAGATAAAGCAGACGATAACGCACATGTAGTATTTCAAAAATTCGCAAAACAAGTTGCCAGCAAATATGCACTCGGAATTCTAAGGGCATATTTTGAATTGATCGAGTAAATTTAATCCTCCTTCACCGCCGTTGGCGGATTCGGCGGACGAGAAGATAAGGTTTAATTCTCCGCCTAAGGCGGATCGGAAAATCTGGTTGTTTGCATACAAACTCAATTTAATACCTCGTATGCCTGACTGCCGTTTGGCAGGCTTGCGTCGAGGTAGTTTATTGATTTGAATAACCCAACCCAACCTACAAGTGTAGCTCTTATACTTCCAGAAATAATGAGATCCGGAACTAATTTTATTTTTGAGCCTGGATTGCTGTAATTATCACAGTATTAAATACATCATCAACGGTACAGCCTCTGCTTAAATCGTTTACAGGCTTGTTGAGGCCTTGTAACATTGGCCCGATAGCAATTGCTCCTGTTTCACGTTGAATGGCTTTATATGTATTGTTACCAGTATTTAGATCTGGAAAAATTAATACACTCGCCTGACCAGCCACTTCAGAATTGGGTAACTTACTTTTTCCAACATTCATGTCAACTGCCGCATCATATTGAATTGGTCCTTCTATTTTTAAGTCAGGTTTCGAAGTTTTTACTAATTCCGTAGCCTTTCTTACCCTCTCTACATCTTCCCCTACACCTGATGTGCCGGAAGAATAAGACAGCATTGCAATTTTAGGCTCAATTCCAAATGCCAAACTGGATTTAGCGGAAGAAATAGCAATTTCCGCCAATTGTTCTGCTGTTGGATTAGGATTAATAGCACAATCACCAAAAACTGAAACGCGGTCTTCTAAACACATAAAAAACACAGAAGATACTACAGAAACACCAGGCTTGGTTTTAATAAATTGTAGGGCAGGTCGAATGGTGTGTTGGGTAGTGTGAACCGCTCCTGAAACCATACCATCGGCATCTCCCATGTAAACCATCATTGTTCCAAAATATGAAACATCAGCCATTAGATCTTTTGCCATATCCATATTTACATTTTTATGCTTTCTTAAATCATAAAATGTTTTTACATAATTTTTGAAGTGTATTGATTTCGTTGGATTTACAATATTTACCTTTTTCATATCCAAAGGTATACTGAGTTTTGTAATAATATTTTGAATTTCAGATCTTTTACCAAGTAAAATAATATCTGCGATATTCAAATTAATTAATCTGGCAGCCGCTCTCAATATTCTTTCATCATTTCCTTCAGGTAAAACGATGCGTTTTTTTACTTTTTGGGCCTTTTTTACCAAGTTATATTGAAACATTCTTGGCGTAATTACATCTGATTCAAATGCATTGAACTTATTTGATAAAGCATCAACATTTATATATCGTTCGAAAGTGCTGAGAGAAGTATATATTCGATTTTTATTATTCGCATATATATTTGATCGAATGGCTCCAATTTTATTAGCCGTCTCAAATGTTCCTTTTTTAATGCTGAGAAGGGGCACAATTTCTTTTAGACCTTCGATAAGTTTTA
>Ga0164313_10003488_pt1 | contig 13994 bp, 8 predicted proteins | sample GuaBasSedimGuay4_FD_113735 | JGI IMG/M metagenome (GOLD analysis project Ga0164313, IMG submission 113735) | Subseafloor sediment microbial communities from Guaymas Basin, Gulf of California, Mexico - Guay4, Core 4569-4, 0-3 cm | ecosystem: Environmental > Aquatic > Marine > Hydrothermal vents >... | reverse complement strand
ATGCTGGATACTGGATGCTGGATGCTGGATGCTGGACGCCATACCTAAAGTAAAACAACAGAATACTATCGTGACAGCATTCAGAATTTAACATTTAAAATTCAAAATTCAAAATTGAAAAACACCTACGAAATCAAAAGAAAGCGCCAGCAAACACGACATATTTAATACCAAGTACTACAATAAAAGAGAGATGTCAATCGAAATCATAGAAATAAAAGCACGCTGTACGAACCCGGATTCGATTCGTGAAAAACTACAATCACTAGACGCAAAAGCAATTGGAACTGACCATCAGGTAGATACATACTTCACAGTGCCTGAAGGCCGATTAAAATTACGCCGGGGAAATATTGAAAACACATTGATCCAGTATCGCCGATCGAACGAAAGCGGCCCCAAGCTGAGCAAGGTCAATATTTATAAGCCAAATGACGCGGACGCCCTGCATGTCACATTGAGCGCCGCGCTCCCGGTATTGGTCGAAGTGGACAAGCAGAGGGAAATATATTTTATCGATAATGTGAAATTTCATATCGATCAAGTGAAAACCTTGGGAAGCTTTATTGAAATTGAAGCGATTGATGAATCGGGGGGTATCGGAATAACCAGGCTCAACGAACAGTGTGAACATTATTTACAGCTATTTGAAGTGGAAGCGGACGACCTGATGACACATTCTTATAGTGATATGTTATTAGAATTAAATGGCAAATAGAAAATATCCTGCCAAGCTGTTATTGTTTGGGGAGTATACGGTTCTTGTTGGAAGCCGAGCGCTGGCCATACCAGTCCCTCATTGGTCTGGTGAATGGCAACTTGGGAAGAAAGTGGATGCAGGGCTAACAGCTTTGGCAAACTATATAAAGAAATCCAATTTTCACGATCATATAGATCTGGATACATTTCGAAATGATATTGCCAGTGGATGGCGATTCGAGTCATCGATACCATGGGGATACGGGCTTGGAAGCTCTGCCGCTCTTACGGCGGCCATTTTTGATAGATATGGTGTTAGGCAGGATGGCACTGCGCCGGCTATGTCGGCTGCGTCGGCAAATGAGATTATTGCAGATCTCGCGTCAATCGAAAGCTTCTATCACGGTCACAGTTCAGGCCTCGACCCACTTGTATCATACCTCAATCAACCTGTGTTGCATGAGAATGGCAGCTATCATACTGTGAATCTGCAGCATGGCAATGAGACGCCGCAGATATTTCTCATCAATTCAGGGATCGAGCGATTTACGGCACCACTGGTAGCCCTTTTTAAATCGAGATTATCTGACCCGGAACATGTTAGGGAGGTCATCAATCCTCTGAAAATAAATGTAGATCATGCAATCGATCATTTTCTGACAGGTTCCTGGGAATTGTTTTGGGACTATTTGCAGCTGATAAGTGAAATGCAATTTGAACGATTCAAGGAGATGATGCCTGAGCCGATAGAATATATCTGGCAAGGTGCGAAACAGAATGCTAATATTTCAATAAAGCTCTGTGGAGCAGGTGGCGGAGGTTATTTTTTGGGCTTTGCTCGCCCGGGTATTGATGTGGAAGCCGAGCTTGGATGTGTCGTAGAGATGATTGAGCTACCTGATTAAGCTTCCTAATTATGCTAACTTATTGACCTGCCTAATTGATGACCACCCTGGTAATTGAATAATAACCACCCCGGGATATTTTTAATACAAAAATTCCGCTACCGAACGACTGAACGTCAATGGCTGTTCGCCCTATGATGTGACGATCAAGTACTCTGCTTCCGTTTGGATTAAATAACTCCAGATGATAGAGCTGGTTTAAATTGGGTGGAACTACATTTATCGTATCATTCGTCGGGTTTGGGAAAACTTCAATTTCGAATCCTTGATCTTGAGATGTAATGTCTTTTGTGCTTACTGTAGAATTTCCAAAAAGCCACTTAATTGCCTCTGGAAATTCTGCACTCCAAAACGCTTCGCTATGTGTGCCGTTGGGGTCGACTGCAAGAACGGCATTGCTCTGATTGAAGCCACCGGATATCATTGTGTCTATCATTGCTTGCGTATTGGCCGGAACATCTATTTGCGAACTCTCCATGCCTCCAGCCCAAAAATATATTTTCATGTTCTGCAGATTTGAATTTGCATGTCCGAAAATGTAGGTAGAGTCCGAAAACCAAAAGGAAGGCGAGAAGACTCCTGCTTTTCCAAACACATCCGGACTGGCGAGCGCCCCATAATGCGAAATAAGCCCTCCCAGCGAACTGCCCATGAGTCCTGTGTTTTCCCTATTGGAAAGCGTGCGGTAGTTTTCGTCCACAAATGGTTTTAATGTTTCGACTATGAAGTCCATATAATCGTCTCCGTCGCCTCCACCGTAAGTGGGATTTATCCAGGGGCTGTATTCATTTAATCTTTCAGTACCTCCATTTTCGACGCCAATCACAATTAATGCAATATTATTTGATTCGTAAAGGTCATTCAATGACTCATCGACATGCCATTCCCCGGCAAATGATGTGGAGTCGTCAAATAGGTTTTGCCCGTCATGCATATATAGCACCGGATACGAAGAAGTAGATGTTTCGTATCCCGGGGGAAGATAGATCCATATTTTTCGGGTACGCCCGTCGAGTTGTGGCATTTCGAATGCATCTGCCATCACGCGCACATTCTCAGTCGCAGTGGAGGAGCCCTCACCAGAATCAGCCCAGTTGAGTATCGCGACATCAACCGTATCACCATTTCCGCCAAACGTGTAGACCCTGTTACTAATTTCTTCGCCTTGCGCACCCTTTTCAACTGATTCCCAACTTCCCCGTGTAAATTTAAAATTGATATTACCGGATTGTTGCGAAAGTGTAATAGCATATGTATCATCACCCAAATCACTCAATTTGTAATTTTCACTCCCTCCGGACCACCCGTCAAAATCACCCGAAATAAAAACCTCTGCGTTGACAGGTGTGCTCTGTGGCAACTGCGTCACGTGAAAGGTGACCTGAGCGTTGACCGCACCAAAGGCTATAAAGAATATTGCCGTTAAAATCACCTTCATCCTGAATTATCTTGTTTGCTTGTGCAATGTACGGTATATCGGGCTGGATGCTGGGATGGCATGATCCTGGATTTGGATTCTGTGATCACACATTTTCCCCTCGCGCCTTAATTGTTTAAATAAATCTCCTGTAAAAAACAACTCTCTCAAACAAAGAAAGATCCCTTGCGCACCTTGCGCCCTTGCGGTTAAACCTGCGATAACTGACCTCCAAACTGCCCACCCACCAAGCAATTCACCTGAATATGTTAACAAAACCCAACCACAAGACTTGCGTCCAACCACCAAATACATAAGAATCCGTTAAGGAACCCGGTATTCCGTTAAAGAACCCAAAAGGCAGATTCAAAACCCATTTAAGCGCGTCATATTGGGGACAGCAACTAGATACAATTTACACTTAAAACACAATGATCATGAAGACTACACTAACAAATGGCCTGATATTAATGGCCTCAATTGCAATGTTCAGCAGCTGCTCAAAGGATGACAACTTCAATGCAGGTTGGGACAGTGAAATCATCAGCACTACCATCTCCCTGAACCGGGCATCCGATGATCAGATCGATCTGGGCTCGATTAATCTCAGCGAAACCATCGAGGATTACATGTCACAAAATTACGACGACGCAAAATCTTATCGTGTGCTCAATGCAGGTCCTTCCTTTGGTCTGGTCGTGTCAGTTGATGTATTGCCTTTGGGATTTGTCGAAGCTCTGGATGTGTACGCAATATCAGGCAGTCAGGAACTCCTTATCGGTATGATAAGCTCCGGAAGCAGTCAGGATGCATCATTCGGTCTTGCAGGAATTGATCAAAATCTGATTGACTTTGCCGGAGATGAGTCGATCGACATCGTATTGAGACCACAGTTTAATGACCTGGGTGCGCCTGGTACAGTTGAGGCTGATGTCGCCTTTACATTTAATTTCTCAATATCAGGAAGAAGATAACAACACGATTTATTGAATCCATCATCAATAGCAAACCATTTATTACCTTCATCCAAACCGGTCTGCTATGAAAAATTCTCAATCCCCGATTCAATCGGCATTTGCCGTACCATTTACCCTATGGCTATGTGCTCTGCTCACTATCCCTGCAATTGCACAGGAAACTTATGACGAAGCTCTTTACGACGCGCTCGAATACAGACTTGTAGGTCCATTCAGAGGTGGTCGGTCCTGTACTGTATCCGGAGTTGTGGGTAATCCCAACCTCTACTACTTTGGCTCGGTGGGCGGTGGTGTCTGGCGCACGAAGGATGGTGGTGCGACTTACGAAAATATCTCTGACGGATACTTCGGTGGCTCAGTCGGAGCCATTGCGGTGGCTGAGTCAGACCCCAATGTCATATATGCTGGACAGGGGGAGAAGACCGTACGAGGCAATGTCTCTTCAGGTTTTGGAATGTGGAGGTCTGTGGATGGAGGTTCGTCCTGGACGCATATCGGGCTGGAGGACACAAGACATATTGCCAGAATCAGAATTCACCCAACGAATCCGGATATCGTGTATGTCGCGGCAATGGGAAATCTGTGGAAACCCACTGAGGACCGTGGCGTCTACAAGTCGACCGACGGTGGTGCGACCTGGGAGAAGATATTATATGTCAGCGAAGATGCCGGCGCAGTTGATCTCGTTCTTGACCCTTCTAATCCAAGGGTTGTCTATGCGAGTACCTGGAATGTACGTCGCACGCCTTACAGCTTTTCCAGCGGTGGACCGGGGTCCGATATCTGGAAAAGTACTGATTCCGGGGCGACTTGGACAAACCTGACAGAGAGTACTGACCTGCCCGCTTCTCCTCGCGGTATTATTGGAATTGCCGTTTCGCCGGTAAATCCCAGCCGTGTCTTTGCTTTAATCGAGTCTGATGATGGGGGTGTTTTTCGTTCGGATGATGGTGGGGATTCCTGGAAGAAAATGAGTACAAACAGGGCGTTGAGAAGCCGTGCCTGGTATTATACAAGGATTTATGCGGATACTGAAAATGAGGATGTCGTCTATGTGATGAATGTGTCCTACGGCGTATCTAAAGATGGTGGCAAGACATTTACACTGCACAATGCCCCACATGGAGACCATCATGATTTATGGATTGATCCAAATAACAGTCGACGCATGATTATTGCTGACGATGGGGGTGCACAAGTCTCAAATGACGCGGGAAATAACTGGACGACCTATCACAATCAACCAACTGCGCAATTTTATCGGATTGCTACGGATGATGTATTTCCCTATCGCATTTATGGGGCGCAGCAGGACAATTCATCGATTCGTATTTATCATAGAACTAATGATAATTCAATAACTGAAGACCATTGGGAGGTCACGGCCGGTGGTGAAAGTGCCTATCACGCCATTGATCCGGACAATCCTGATATCGTATATGGCGGCAATTACAAAGGATATTTATACAGATACGACCATCAGACAAAACAGCGGCGGGCGATTAATGTCTGGCCACTCAATCCGGCCGGCTCGGGTGTGGAGGTCATGAAATATCGGTTTAATTGGAATTTTCCGGTAAAATTTTCTATTCATGAGCCGGACAAATTGTATGCATTTTCTAATCACGTGCATGTCACAACAAATGAAGGCCAGACATGGGAAGCAGTAAGCCCCGACCTTACAAGAAATGATCCCGAGACACAAAAATCTTCAGGAGGGCCGATCACACAAGACAATACAGGCGTCGAGTTTTATGCAAATATTTTCACCGTCATGGAAAGCCCACAAGAGTCAGGTGTGTGGTGGACCGGTTCAGACGATGGACTGATTCATCTCACAACGGACAATTGCGCATCCTGGAACGACGTGACGCCGCCACAAGCACCGGAGTGGATCATGTGGAATTCTATTGACCCGCACCCGACAATTCCCGGTGCCGTATATCTCGCTGGTACGCAGTATAAACAGGGCGACTTCACGCCGTACTTGTACAAAACAACGGATTATGGAAAGTCATGGCAGACAATCACTACTGGTATTGACCCGATGCATTTTACGCGGGTCGTACGGGCAGATCCGAATCGCGAAGGGTTGTTGTATGCTGGAACCGAGTATGGCATGTATATTTCATTTGATGATGGGAGTAGCTGGCAGAGTTTTCAATTGAATTTGCCTAAGGTCTCAATTACCGATCTGCAGGTCAAAAATGACAATCTGATCGTGGCGACCCAGGGCAGGAGTTTCTGGATCATTGATGATCTGACTCCACTGCACCAATTAAATGATGAGGTCACCGAAGCTGATCATTATGTTTTTGCACCGATGCCGAGCTATCGCATGCGCCAGGGTGGATGGGGCAGTCATAAAAAATTGCTCGAAGGGAAAAACCATCCAGGAGGAGTCTTGATTTATTATTTCCACAAGGCAGATCTCGATAGCGCCGAGACTGCTGAGTTGCGTATTCTTGAAGAGGATGGTGACCTGATTAGATCATATAAGAGCGGGAAGAAAGACAAGGGCATCGCAGATACTGAGGGCGCACACCGCTTTGTTTGGGATATGCGTTATCCCGACGCGACTTCATTCGATGGGCTTGTCCTGTATTCGTCAAATACGCGTGGCCCAAGGGCCGTGCCCGGGAATTACAATGTGCAGTTGATCGTGGGCAAGGATACTGTGACCCAGTCATTTGATATTCTAAAGGATCCACGCATCGCGTCCACACAGGAAGATCTGGAAGCGCAGTTTGAATATTTAATTGATATTCGCGACAAATTATCAGAGGCCCACCAGGCGGTTATTGATATTCGTGCAATGCGGGAAGATCTGGAGTATTTAAAAAAGAAAGTCAAGAGCTATGATAATACCGAGGATATCGTAGACCAGATTAAGGCCCTTGATGAGGAGATGACGATCATCGAAAACAATATCCACGAAACACGAAATGAAGCCCGTCAGGACCCTCTGAATTTTGGTATCAAGCTCAATAATCGTTTGGCATACCTCGCTTCACACGAATCGACCGGGGATTTTAGACCGACGGATCAGGGCGTCGAATACAAAGAGGAAGTAAGCGCCCAGATTGATGCCGAACTTGTAGACCTTGCTGTACTGTGGAACGAAAGCCTTCCGCGGATTAATACCAGCATCCGCGAGGCAAACATTGAGTTTATTGCCCCACTTTCAACCCGTGGAAAAACCGTTAAGCCATGAATTGAAACACACTTAATTGTAAAGTGCAAGTTTTCGATTATCCTAATCCGATAATCTGAGGGTGTGCCACACCTTAAGGTGTGGCACACCCTCCTTGCTGCGATACTAACTTTTGTCTTTCTTATGCTCCTCAAACCATCCCGTGATATAATTCACCTTGGCAATCAGATGACTCGGCTTGTTTGCGATACCGTGACTTGCGCCAGGAATACGTACGAGTGAGGCATCGACATTATTGATTTTCAAGCCCGCATAAAACTGCTCAGACTCGGAGATTGGTGTGCGATAATCTTCTTCACCCGTCAGTAACATCGTCGGTGTTTTGACATTTCCCACGTACGAAATAGGGGAGCGGGCCATATAGTGCTCCATGTGATCCCAAGGTGGGCCTGGAAACCAATACTTGTAGAAGAAACCGGGTGAATCGGAATTCAGGACAAAGCTGTACCAGTTGATGACTGGTTTGGCGACGACAGCGGCCCGGAAGCGGTTTGTGTGACCGACAATCCAGCTTGTCAATACGCCACCACCACTACCACCGGTCACGTATAATTGATTTTCATCAATATAGCCTTTGACTATCACCGCATCCACGCCAGACATCAGGTCATCATAGTCTTGACCAGGATAATTGTGGTGGATGAGATTTCCAAATTCCGCACCGTAGCTCGTACTACCACGAGGATTAGTGTACAGCACAACATAGCCAGCCGCTGCATATAATTGTATTTCCGCTGAAAACCGACTGCCGTAATTCGCAAAAGGGCCACCGTGTATTTCGAGGAGTAGAGGATACTTTTTATTGGGGTCGAAATCTGGTGGCTTAACAATCCAGCCTTGCACCTTTCTCTTATCAAATGACGACTCGTACCAGATCTCCTCTACCTCTCCGAGTTGTTTGTAGGTAAACAAATCGTCATTCAGCGCGGTGAGTTGCACACCTTCTTTGCCTTTGCTGCCTACGGCTACATCGGCAGGGTGGTGGACTGTACACGTAGTATAGGCGTAGTCGTTGTTTTTATTCACATGGAAAGTACCCCCTGAATATGGACGCCCGAGTGACAGTCCTCCTACCTGATCCTGCAGGGTATTGATATTGCCATTCAGATCGATATGTGCAATCTTTGTATCACCGTGCTCATCATACTGGAAGAATAATCCATTGCCATCACCAGCCCATTGAATATTTCCAACACTGCGATCGAAATCCGCCGAGATACAAGTGGGCAGCGAACCATCGGAATTCATGACATACAACCGCCGGAGCTGGTATCCCAGGAGTTGGTCGTCAAAACCGAGGTAGGCGATTTGTGATCCATCGGGAGAAACTGTCGGTACACCATCAGGTCCCTGGCGCGTAGTCAGTGTAGTGAGCTGCCCGTTTGAGATATCTATATGATGCACTTCAGAGTTGATCGGATCGTGTTCCCAGTTCGGATGCCTGTTTGCCGAGAAGACAATGCCCTTGCTATCGGGAGTCCATGAGAGCCTGCCGCCATGGCGAAATGGACCGGTGGTCAGTTGGCGTGGTGTCCCACCATCGATAGACAGTACGAAGACCTGACGAAATCCTTTTTTGAGATAACCGCCGCCATCGGCACGGTAGTACATATCATCGATATAGGTCGGGGGTTTGGACCACTTCGCACCGTCCGGTTTATCGGGCATTTTGACATGCGAACCTGATTTCTCAGGGACAAACATGCTGAATGCGATCCACTTGTTGTCAGGTGACCAACTCAGCCCTCCGGGACCTTTGGTCAGATTTGTGAGTCTCGCTTCTGCACCCGATTCCAGCCAGCGACGATAGATTTGCGCAGATCCATCCCGACTGGATATGTAAACCAACTCTGTGCCATTTTTGGACCAACGGGGTGAACTATCACGCTGTTTTCCTGTGGTGACAGGGATGTGCATGGCCGAAGCATCTCCTTTGCCCGGTACGACCATCCACAGATTGGATAGATTCGCGTCAGTCATGACATCTTTAAAATTACGCACGTAGATGATGCGCTCGCCATCGGGCTCCATTCTCGGGTCGGATGCGTATTCCAAGTCAAAAACATCTGCCGGTTCAAACCGGTTGCTTGGCTGAGCAAGACAAAAAATAGATACTAAAAGGAAATTAAATACTAAGGTAATCTTCATGATGTGTTGTGTTGTGCAAACTCAAGTTACACATTCACATCACTTATCTACTCACATTCAACTTAAGCAAATCAGGAAACTCCTCCGAGTATTTATCCACATCACTTTGCATCACCCGATGACCCGCCATATGCGCGACAACAAATGCATCACCAAAGCCCTTTGTGCGCAGGTCATCCTGAATAGCGAGTGCCTCCGCAAATGTATTCTCAAGGCCGGCGTAATATTTATACTTCTTGGAAGAGGCATCCCACTCGATCATCGCGTCGGTGAGCTGTACAAAAATGTCATGTTGCAACATCTGAGATACTGCGGCGATTTGAACGCGGTAAACCAGTCCGGGTTGCATGTCGCTGAACTCTTTGGCGTGCGCATTCTCCGTCTCGGAAGGAATATTTGGATGTTCGTATATCAGTGATATCGGAAGACCTTCCGTTTCGTAAATATGGACTTCGATGCGTCTGTTGAGACGGTCGAGTGATGAGTTTTGAATACCCCCTTCCGGCACAGTTGCACGTGGGTAAAATGCCCCGCAACCTTTTATATATAAGCGCTCTCTGTCCACTCCTTTGCGCGACAAATAATCAGCGACTTGCTCTGCCTTTTTAACCGAAAAATAAAGATCAAAGCTTCTCGGGCCAGTCGATATATCGTGGCAAATGAAGTCCGCTTTTAATGTTGGATATATCAATAGTAAATTGGCAACGACTTCCAGTTTTTTAAGATTCTGGGGTGTGAGCACGAGATCATTTGGCTCATATGCCAGATCACCAATAAAATATTCCTTTACCTGCTGATTTTTCGGTGCAGTTTGCACGTGTTTATTTTCTTCAAGTAATGCTGCCTGTGGAAGAAGCTGGATAAATGTCGTCGGAAATGAAATTTTTAAATGCGCTTCAACAGCTTCCTTCATATAAGCGGCATATAAATCACGTTGTCCATATCCGCTTTTGCGATCAGAAGAAAAATAAGCGGACAGCCCGTCCTGTGCAATTTGAAATGAGGCATCATCTCCGGCAGAATTTATGGGCAGGCCTGTGTTTACAGGTGCAGTCCATGACGCCGTGTTGGGATCAAATACCGCTTGAAACACATCGAGTCCGCCGATACTTGTCAGCCTGTTGGACGAAAAGTACAGGGCGCGTCCATTACGCGCCAGAAATGGAGACACCTCATTATAAAACGAATTGATCGTACTTCCGAGATTGATCGCTTCTGACCACAATCCTTTTCGATGTATTGCGAAATACAAGTCGTATCCGCCAAAACCACCGTGCCGCGTTGAGGAGAAGAGAAATATTGAGTCGTTGTAGATATACAGATCGCGATCCCCGGAAGAGGGATCGAATGGACCAAGTGAAGAACCGGTCAATCTACCCGACCGATCCACAGTAAAGGTGTCAATGATGAGTCGGCCGTTTTGCGGGTTTTCACCAGTATAGTAATAGAGCATCTGACCATTGGCACTGAAGCCATAAATCACGTCGTTGCGCGTACTGTTTAGCACATCTCCCATCGGCTCGGCGGCACGCCATATCCCATTTTGGTGCTCAGAGAAGTACATATCGCTGCTGTAATTGCCGTATTTCCGGTCATCAATATTGGCTGGATCTTTCAAGCCCCCTTTGCTGCCTGATCTCGAAGAAGTGAAGTACAGGCGATCCTGGTAGATCGGACTTGGCACCGGACCAAATTCATCGTAAAATGTATTGAGCGATGTCCCAAGGTTTTCCACATAGGCCAGTTGGTTGCCATATTTGATGCTCATGCCCGTGGCACATCGCATGATTTCGTCCTTGACCCAATTTCGACGTACATCATGAGATTTCGAGCTGCGGATAAAGTTCTTGTAATGAGCGACAGCTTGCTCAAACAACAGCTTGTGCTGGTAAGCTCTTCCCAGGTAGAAAAAGACGTCAGCTTCGGTTTTTACCTCGCGGTCGAGTTGACTGAGCAGTTTGATAGCGCCATCGACATCATTGATTTCCAGACTTGATATGGCAACCCTCAGGCGTGTCCCTTTGTCCCATGTACCCTCATTGCCGCCTTGCTTGTAGTATTGGAGCGCCTCGCGAAAGTGACCGTGCGTAAAAAAATCATCGGCTTCTTTGATAAAGCGCCCTGCCGACTGCCCCCACACACCTTGTGCAGTGCAAAAGAGGCAGATGACGCATAGAGACAGAATTTTTATTCGCACGCGATCCTGTTTTATATCTGCTGATCTTTGTCAAACGCCTCAAGGTAGTCGCCAATCTTGCGCAGGAATGAACCTCCGAGAAATCCATCTACGACACGATGATCATAGGCCAATGACAAAAACATCATATGGCGGATGGCGATGAGGTCACCGTATTCTGTTTCTACAACTGCTGGCTTCTTGCGAATCGCTCCGACAGCAAGAATCGCCACCTGTGGTTGATTGATTATCGGTGTGCCCATGACATTGCCAAATGTGCCCACATTGGTCACAGTAAAAGTGCCCCCCTGTATATCATCCGGCTTGAGTTGATTCGTCCGGGCGCGACCAGCAAGATCATTGACTGACTTCGCCAGGCCGACGAGATTGAGTGAGTCGGCATTTCGGATCACGGGTACGATCAGATTTCCGCCAGGCAATGCAGCTGCCATGCCGATATTGATATCTTTTTTGCGAATGATATTTGTGCCATCAACAGAAACATTGACCATCGGAAAGTCCCTGATAGCCTTCGCCACTGCCTCTATGAAAATCGGTGTGAACGTGATTTTTTGGCCATGTTGCTCCTGAAATGCTCCTTTCACCTGATTTCTCCAATTGACAATATTGGTGACATCGACTTCTACGTATGAAGTCACGTGGGGCGATGTCTGTTTAGACATGACCATGTGATCGGCAATGAGTCTTCTCATGCGATCCATCTCGATGATTTCGACATTGTCGTCAGCAGTTACAACTCCTGTTGCCTTTGGGGTGGTCACTGATGCAGGTTGAGTTGCAGCAGCGGCTTCACTCTTCGCAACTTGTTGAGTTGGTACTATCGTCTGAGCTGCGACACCTGATTTACGCGTTTCTAAAAATCCAAGAATATCTTTTTTAGTGACACGACCATGCATTCCTGAACCAGGAATAAGATCGAGCTCGGTGATCGATAGTCCTTCTGAAGCTGCAATATTTCTTACCAATGGGGAATAAAATTTACCCGACTCAGCGCTCTTTCGCGGTAGATCAGAAGAAGCTGCACCCACAGGTTGTGCCATCTGTTGGGCGACAGGTTGTGCCACGGGTTGCGGCTTGGGGGTGGGGGTTTCTACTTTTACATCCTGTCCGTTCGTACTCGCGATCACCTTGGCCGGTTTGGCGGCGGGGCTCACTACCGGAGCGATCTCTTCACCCTCAGTAGCGATCATAGCGATGACCTTTCCGACATCGACTACATCATTCTCCTGAAAAAACACCTCGGCGATAGTACCCGCCACGGGTGAAGGGATTTCAGAATCTACCTTGTCTGTGGCAATTTCAAGAATTGTCTCATCCAATTCGACACTGTCACCTACATTTTTAACCCATTTGAGGATCGTAGCTTCGGTAATACTCTCGCCCATTTTAGGCATAATCAATTCGATCTGAGCCATACGGATGTTGTTTTATCTCTTCCCTTTTATTAACATCAGGAAACCTATAGAGTTACAGGTTTCACTTTCGACTGCAAAAGTACCTCTTATGCGTTGCGCTTCAAAAAATTTCGCACCATATTCAACGCCATTATTGCACTTAGTTCAATATTTCTCGCTCTGTCTTTCGTAAATCGCCAAATACGTGACTCTACTGCATCTTTTCCTGCAACCGCAATCCATACAGTACCTACTGGTTTTTCGTCACTTCCGCCTCCCGGACCTGCGATACCGGTGATCGCTACGGCATAATCCGAATGAAATACACGGACGGCTCCAGTAGCCATTGCTTCTGCTGTCTCCCGGCTCACGGCACCAAAGGTTTCAAGGGTACTCATTTGCACACCTAATATGGAATGCTTAAGTGCATTCGAATACGTAATGGCACCACCTTCAAAATATTCTGATGAACCGGCAATTGAGGTCATCAAATGCCCGGTATATCCACCGGTACAGCTCTCCGCGACCGATAGGGTGGCATTTCTTCTCTTGAGCATGCGTCCGATCGCCTCCGGAAGGCTGATATCTTCTTCAGCAAAGACAAATGCACCAAGGCGTTGTGAAATGACCTCACACGTATTCTCAAAGATCTTCATGTCATCATCAGAGTGAATCCCCCCCATGAGACGTATACGCACCCTTCCCACGGAGGGCAAATAGGCAATTTTTAAAAATGATGGAAGGTGGTCTTCGACATCGGTAATGCGCTCGGCAAGTCGGGACTCACCTTCACCTACCGTTGAAAATGTCTTGTATATCTGCTGTCCAAGATCAGTGTATAGCACATTCAGTTTGGGAAGCACACCGTGCTCCATAAGATAGCGCATCTCATACGGTACACCAGGCAAAACAAAAAGATGATTGCCATTTTTTTCGAAGTGCATGCCGGGTGCGGTCCCTTTCATATTTGGAAAGATCTCTGCATTTGGTGGCAAATAGCACTGCGCCCTGTGTGCCTTGGTGGGCTCCTTACCAAACTGTCT
>Ga0164313_10003487_pt1 | contig 13997 bp, 11 predicted proteins | sample GuaBasSedimGuay4_FD_113735 | JGI IMG/M metagenome (GOLD analysis project Ga0164313, IMG submission 113735) | Subseafloor sediment microbial communities from Guaymas Basin, Gulf of California, Mexico - Guay4, Core 4569-4, 0-3 cm | ecosystem: Environmental > Aquatic > Marine > Hydrothermal vents... | reverse complement strand
CTGATGGATTCGGGCATGGGCCCCGCGGATACCGGCACCGGCGGTGACGGCGGAACTGATAGCGGAACGCCCCCGACGGACAGCGGCGGCGGTACCTGCCCGCCCATCGTCCTGCCCGCGCCGACGACCCCGGCCTGCGCGGCTGAGACTCAGGCCTGCGGAGCCGCGGCAACAAGTCAGGCCGCGTTCGAAGCCTGCCTCGACGACGACCCCATGGCGATGGCCTGTACAGCGTGCGTCGGCCAGGGCCAGGTTTCCTGCCTCACGATGAACGGCTGTGATGCAGAATGGGGCAACCTCGAATGTTGCGGCGAGGCTACAGGTTGCACTGACGTTGCATGCCTCAACTCGATGTGCCCGACCGAGGTTGGCGCATTCAACACCTGCGCCACCAGTGTCGGTGCGACATGCGCCATTCAGGGCGCTGTCCTCACGGCGTGCACGATTCCCGCCGGCTAAACCTCGCGAATCTTCACTAGAACGACCGCGGCCGTCTCCTTCAGGGGCGGCCGTCGTCAATTGGGGTCCACTTGACTCAGAGGAGGCCGTAGCCCATTCCTGACTAGTCGGGGGCCGGCCGGCGCGCCCCCATTCGGAGGTCTCGTCCGTGGCTTATCGTTCACTTTCCATCACCATCCTCACCGTCTTGGCCCTCTCCGTCGTCGCCCTCGGTTGCACCGGGAGCCGCCGCGGAGGCAGCTTGCCGAGAGATACCGGCACGTCTCCGGGAGACTCGAGCGTCGACGACGCGACGACGCCCCCCGCCGACTCGGGGATCATGCTCATGGACAGCGGCACGACGGTGCCCGAGTGCGACACCTCGCGCCCCTGCCCGGTGGGTCAGACCTGCAACGCCAGCGGCGTGTGCATCACCGACACCACCCCGGAGTGCAGCGGGAGCCGCCCCTGCCCGACGGGCCAGACGTGCAACGCGAGCGGCATGTGCGTGACCGACACCATGCGCGTCTGCCCCGACGGAAACGTCGAATACATCACCGGGTCTTACTGCTCATCCGCGACGGCCACCTGTGTCTCCGGGTGCACGACGGGCGCCTGCCAGCAAGACTGCCTCGACGCGGACGTAAGCCCCAACTGCGCCGGCTGCGTAAACCAGAACTCGATCTCCTGCGCCAATAGCGGCAGCTGCCAGTCCGAGTGGGATGTCTACAACTGCTGCATCTTGGACACCTGCGGTTCCGACCCATCGTCGGCCTGTATCTCCGGCGCCATCGACGGAGCCTGCGCGGGGGCGGTGGGCACCTGGAGGACCTGCTCCGACGCCGTCGACCTCAACGCGGTCTGCTCGACCTGGGTGAGCGACTGTTTCTGAGGCCAGCGGACTTGAGCGATGACGCGACACCTCGTCGTCGGTGACGTACATGGCTGCCTCGGCGAGCTCGATGCATTGCTGGCCCTCGTCGCCGACCCCGAGCGGCAGGTGGTCTTCGTCGGTGACCTCATCGCCAAGGGGCCCGACTCCCGAGGCGTGGTGCGTCGCGCCGCCGAACTCGGCGCCCTCGGGGTTCGGGGCAACCACGACGAACACGCGCTCTCGTGGCGCGCGGCGGCGCGCGGGGGAGAAGCGCCCAAGAATCGCAAGAAGCGTAAGAAGGTCTACCTCGATGCCTACGAGAGCCTCGCGGAAGAGGATTTCGAGTACCTCGAGGCCCTTCCCTATCACCTCGCGCTCCCCGAGCACGGGGCCCTGGTCATCCACGCCGGCCTGATCCCCGGGGTGCCGCTGGAAGAGCAGACGCCAAAGAACCTCATCTCCATGCGCAACATCGACCTCGACAGGGGCGAGGCGACGAAGCGCATCGACCGGGGCGTGCCCTGGGCGTCACTCTACGAAGGGCCCGAACACGTATTCTTCGGCCACGATGCCGTCCGCGGGCTCCAAGAGCATCCCTTCGCCACCGGCCTCGACACGGGGTGCGTCTATGGAGGAGAGCTCACGGCCATGCTCCTTCCGGAGCGCGAGCTGGTGAGCGTGCCGGCCGAACGCGTCTGGCAGGCTCCCGGGCAGGAGAGGTGATGAGAGAAGTGATGGGTGATTCGGAAGGTTCCGAAAGTTCGGACCGTCCCCCTCGCATTCGTGCGGGGGCTGCGGCCGAGCTGACCGAAGACGCGCCGCGCCTCGTCGACCTCGCGCCCCGGGAGCGCGGCAAGTTGCACCGTCAGGCCGTCGTGATCCGCGACGCCACCGACGGGGGGCGATTCCAGGCTTACTTGAACGAGTGCCAGCACCTCGCCATCCCCCTCGGCGGCCGCTCTGGACGGCTGCTCACCGAGGACGGGAAGCATCTCATCTGCCGCACCCACGGCGCCCTCTATCGGCTGAACGATGGCTTCTGCACGGAGGGCCCTTGCCACGGCACGCACCTCACCCCCCTCGCCCTCGAAGAGGACGAAGACGGGGTGCTCTGGATCATCGACGACGGCGCGGACATCACCTGACGCCAGGCGGCCCCGGGACTCAGGCCGAAGGCGTCGCGGCCGCTGCGCGGGCGGCAAACGCGGCCGGCGCGGAGAGCTCGCCGACCTCGGACCAGGGCTTGTCCTCGCTGTTGACGAGGACCTCGTCGCGCGCCGTCAAGACCTCGACGCCGGCCTTGGTGACCAGGAGCGTGTGCTCGAACTGCGCCGAGAGTTTTCCGTCGGCGGTGATCGCCGTCCAGTCGTCTTCGAGGACTTCGACATCGTACTTGCCGAGGTTGAGCATCGGCTCGACGGTGAAGACCATACCAGCCTTGAGGCGCTTGCCTTTGCCGCGGGTGCCGTAGTGCGGGACCTGGGGCGGCATGTGAAACTCCCGGCCGATGCCGTGGCCCACGAAGTCGCGCACCACCGAACAGCCCCGGGGCTCGGCGTAGGCCTGGATCGCCGCGCCGATGTCCTCGAGGCGGGCGCCCTCTTTGATCTCCTGGATGGCGAGCTCGAGGGCCTGACGGCAGGTCTCGGTAATCAGCTTGGCTTCGTCGCTTGGCTCGCCGACGTAGAAGGTCGCGCTGGTATCGCCGTGGAAGCCGTGCTTCTTGGGCAGAAAGCAGGTGACGTCGACGTTGATGATGTCGCCGTCTTTTAGGACCTGTTTGTCGGTCGGGATGCCGTGGCAGACGACCTCGTTGATGCTCGTGCAGCAGCTCTTGGGGTACCCGTGATAGTTGAGCGTCGAGGGATAGGCGTCGTGACTGAGGGTGAACTCGTGCACCAATTGGTCGATGCGCTCGGTGGTGATGCCGGGCTTGATGTGCTCGCCGACCATGGACAGGGTCTGAGCCGCGAGGCGGCAGGACGCCCGCATGCGCTCGAGCATCGACGGCGTCATGATTTCGATACGGGCCACGGGGCGTTGGTAATGCCTCGGGGCGAGGGACGCAACTGGAGGCCCATCAAACCACCTTATTGAGGAAGGTCCCCCGCCAATACCAGCCGATGTAGCCCACGGCGGTCACGACGTTGCCGAGGGCGATGAGCATCCAGAAGTGGGCCCGGGGGATGCGGAGGATTTCGCCGGCGTAGATGGCGACCGGGATGAGCACCATCAGGACCAGGGCATCGACGACCAGGCTCGAGAGCGTCGCCCCGGCCCCGTTGATGGCCTGAGAGAGCACCACGGCGACGCCGACCAATCCGTAGGTGAGGCCCACCGTCCGAAAGTACTCCCGGCCCACGGCGAGGGTCGTCGGGCCATCATCGAAGAAACCGACGATCGAGTCGCTGTGTACGAGGTAGATCCAGACCAGGAAGAGCATCAGACCGAAGTTGTAGGCTGCGGCCCACCACCCCGCGCTCTTCGCCCGGGCCACCTGACCGGCCCCGAGGTTCATGCCGACGAAGCTCGTCGCCGCCGCGCCCCAGCCCATGCCGACGAAGAGCGCCATCGTCTCGAGGCGTAGGCAGATGCTGTATGCCGTGAGAGCGCTCTGATCGTCCGGGGACGTATAGATCGCGTTGACCAGCGAGATGAAGACCAGCACCGCCAGGATGCGCAGGACCAACTGCGCGCTCGATGGCCAACCGACGCGAAAGATCGTCCGGAGCTCATCCCAGTGGGGCCGGAAGGCGGCCATGGAGAAACCCATGCCGCCCCCACGCCGGGCGAGGAGCAAGGCGCCGATGAGCACGGGGACGGTGCGGCCGATGAGCGTAGCCCAGGCGGCGCCCTCGACGCCGAGGCGCGGGATGTCGAGGGCGACGGCGATGGGCTGCCCCCACGCGAAGACCTCGGGATAGGGCCCCGGGCCGTAAATGAGCGGCACGTTGAGCACGATGTTGAGCAAGTTGCCCCCGACGAGGAGGGCTGCTGCGGACGTCGCGTGACCGAGGGCCCGCAAGATGGCGGTGATCTGCAGGAGGAAGAAGATCGAGAACCCGCCCCCCATGAGGATTTGCAGATAGCCGACGGCGAGGTCCGCGGCCTCTCCTTTGGCCTGCATCATCACGCGGATCACGAAATCCGACCCAAAGATGCCGAGGAGCCCGAAAACGACGGAGAGCGCCCCGACGAAGAGCAACGACTGATGAGTCGCTCGACGCACGCCCTCCTCGTCCCCGGCGCCGACCCGGCGCGCGATGATGGCCACCGACGCCGTGGAGACACCGTTCGACAGGATGGTGGCGACCGCGGCGACCATGTCGCAGATGCCGAGAGCCGCGAGGGCCGCCGTCGACTCGTCGAGGCGGCTGATCATGAACATGTCGATGAGGTTGAAGGTGGTGTGGAGGATCATCCCCACCACCAACGGCAAGCCGAATCGCAGCACGCCGAGGGGAACACTGCCCTCGACGAGTCGCTTCGCCGCCCGCGCTGACCGGTCCACCCGCGAGCCTTAGCACGGGCGAGAGGGGCCGGAGGCTACGGCCCGGCTTCCCTGAGCGCGCTCCCCCGAGAGGCGGCACCGATCCAGTTGAATAGGTCGAATACGAGCAACGCCGCCCCCTGGGCCAAGATGGCTCCGCCGACGCCGACCATGGCCGAGTCCTCGGGACTCTCGGCGGCCCCGAAGCCATAGAGCAGCGCCCCGGCGACGATGTACGCGACGTCGAGGCCCGTGTTGAGCGCGAAAAGGGTCGCGCTGCCCTGCTGCCCAGCTATCAATTCGTCACGGCGGGCAAAGAGCGCCCTCCCCCGCAGTTCGCGCGTTTGCCGCGCGTGGGCCTCGGCGGTCCCGCCAAGGTCGAGGAGGAGGAGGGACAGGCCCGCGTTGATGGCGCCCCACGAGGCCGTGGTGATGCCGCCGTAGAACCACCCATCGTCTTCGTGGCCGGCCGCGGCGATGGCGATGCCCGCCCCAAAGCTGGCCAGGCCCCAGATGAGCAGGACCAGGCCCTCGGTCTTTTTGGCCTCGACGTGACCGAGGGCGAGCTCCGAGAGATCGCCGGCCAGCGCCTCATCGAAGGCGGCAAACTCGCCGTCGACGGATCCTTCGACGGTTTCGACGGCCCCTTCGACGGGGCTCTGGGCGTGAGCCCCGGTCGGAACCACCAAGAGCCCGAGGAAGGCCACAGCAGTGAGGGTGCGCACGGCCAAAGCATACCCCGCCAGCCATTGACCGGGCCGAAGTTCGCCGCTATCTACCGAGCGCGATGCCGAATCCGAAAGTCTACATCAACGTCCAGATGAGCGACGACCAGCGGAAGCGCCTCGAGCGCGAAGAGCACTTCTGGACGGCCCCCAGGTTGGTCGCCCTCGCGGCCACGACCCTCGGGACGGCCCTCGTCGTGCTCTACCTGATGTCCAGCGTGACGACCGAGACCTACTGGGACGGCTGGCTCACTCCCGCCGGCATCAACCACGAGCTCGAGTGGGAAAACCAGGAGTAGGCTGAGAAGTCGGCCGACAATTGGGCGGAGCCCCGCTCCGTTCTCGCGAAACCACGGCCACGCCCCCGCGTGGCCGTTCTCAATTGTGCGCTTCCCGACCTTCGCGCGGGGCCGGCGTCCTTCTCCCGCTCGCAGGCCGACAACCCGCTGTTGCGGGGGCCAGAAGCATCGTGGCAATCTCGCGATGGGCTCGGGCAGCTTGGAGAGAATCGGGCAATGACGACGGATATTCGGCTGAACGAGCGCATCTATGACGGTGTGAGGTTCCGGGTATCTCGAGGCTGGGACGAGGAGGCGAACCGTCCCGTCATCCTCAAGCAGCTGCGCGCGGTGCACCCTTCGGCCGCGGAGGTCGCGCGCCTGGCACGGGAGCTGTCGATCACCCGCTACGCCGAAAACGATGCGGTCGCCGCCGCCCACGCCCTCATCGAGCAGCAGGGTGTCGTGACCCTGGTCCTCGAAGACTTCGGCGGTCGGGGCCTGTCGGGGGTCTGGGACCAGCCCCTCTCCCTGACCGAGGTCCTCGACATCGCCTGCCAAATCACGGCGGGTTTGGCGACGATCCACCGCCGCGACATCGTGCATCGCAACATCAGCCCTTCGAACATCGTCTACAACCGGGAGACCGGCGTCGCCAAACTGATCGACTTCGGTATCGCCCAGGTGGTCGGCCGGACCGTCGCCCCGGCGCGCCCCGCCGCCGAGTTCGTCGGCAACATGCACTACGCATCTCCCGAGCAGACCGGGCGGATGAATCGCACCATCGACTACCGCAGCGACTTCTATTCGCTCGGGGCAACCCTCTACCGCCTCATCGCTCGCCAGAGGCCGTTCGAAGCCACGACGCCCCTCGGGCTCTTCCACGCCCACCTCGCCAAGACGGCGGTGCCGCTGCACCAAGTCGACCCGGAGATCCCCGAGAGGGTCTCCGCAATCGTCGCCACGCTCCTCGAAAAGCGCGCAGAAGACCGTTACCAGAGCGCGTCCGGGCTCCTCCACGACCTCGAGCGGTGCCGCGAGGCGCGGCGCTTGGGCCGGGAGATCGAACCCTTCGAGCTTCGCGGCCAGGACATCGACGAGCGGCTGCACATCCCCGAAAAGCTCTACGGCCGGACCGATGAGATAGCGGCCCTGATGCGGTCCTTCGAGGAGGCCGCGACGGGGTCCGCCGGCGTGCTTCTCGTCGCCGGATACTCGGGCATCGGCAAGACCTCCTTCGTGCACGAAGTGCTGCGAGCACTGACCGGACTCTCCGCGGCATTCGTGAGCGGCAAGCTCGATCAGTTCGACCGGGCCGCCCCCTACGCCTCGGTCCTCCAGGCTCTCCGCTCTCGCGTGCTCGCGATACTCACCGCAGAAGCCGAAGCCCTCGAGCGATGGAAACGCCGGATCCTCGACCACGTCGGCGAAACCGGCGCCGGCGTGCTCGTCGAGGTCATCCCCGAGCTCGAGCACATCCTGGGGCCGCAGCCCGCGGCCGGTGCCCTCATGCCCGCCGAAGCCCGAAACCGCTTCCAAACCGTAATCGAACGGTTCGTGCGCTCGTTGGCATCGGCAGAACATCCCCTCGTCATCTTCCTCGATGACTTGCAGTGGGCCGACCTCGCGTCGATCGAGCTCGTGACCCGCCTCGCCACCGACCCCGAGCAGCGCCACGTGCTCTTCATCGGCGCCTACCGTGACAACGAGGTCGACCACGCCCATCCCCTGACTTCAGCCATCGAAGAGATGCGCAGGAGCGGCGCGCGCCTCGAACACATCGAACTCGGCCCCCTCGGTCGGGCCGACGCGAGAGCGTTGGTGTCGGACACGGTGGCCGGCGCCGCCAACAGCAACGCCCTCGCCGACCTCTGCCACGCGAAGACTCGCGGCAACGCGTTCTACCTCAAGAGCTTCATCGAGTCCCTCCACGCCGAAGGCCACCTGCGCTTCGACACCGTCAACAGAGTCTGGACCTGGGACCTTCGGGCGATCGAAGCGCTCCCGGTCAGCGACAACGTGGTCGATTTCCTGTCTCGGCGGATGCGGGAGGCTCCTCGCGACGTGCAACGCGCCCTCGGCCTGGCCGCTTGTACCGGCGACGCGTTCGACCTCAACACCCTGGCCTGCGCCCTCGAACTCAGCCGCAACGAGACCCTCGAAGCGATCCGCGGGCCCTTGAAAGACCGGCTCCTTCAGCCCCTGAGCGATTCGTTCTGGTACGGCGACCCGAGTGACGAAAAGGCCAAGGACGGCGAAAACTTCGAACTCTCGTTCGTGCACGACCGCATCCGCCAGTCGGCCCGAGCTCTGGTCGACGACGACGACGCCGCCCTCGCGCACCTCCGGGTCGGACGCTACCTGCTCGGTCGGGGCGAGGGAGCAGAGGCAGGACATCCGGTCCCCTTCGACGTCATCGCCCACCTGAATCATGGATCGTCCCTCGTAGAAGACCCGCGCGAGCGGGCTCACATCCGGGACCTCAACGTGCAGGCGGCACGCCGCGCCGCCGGCTCCGCAGCCTTCGACGCAGCCCATCGGTTCTATCGACAGGCGGTCGATCTCCTCGAGGACGCCCCCTGGTCCGAAGGGGGCTACGAGACGACCCTCGCCATACACGTCGAGGGCGCCCGGGCCGCCTACCTCAGCGGCGACGACGAGGCTATGGAGGCGTTGCTCACCGCGGCCCTCGGCCACGCCCGCACGCCCCTCGACCGCGCCGCGGTCCAAGAGGTCCGCATCAACTCCCTCGCGAGCAAGCAGCAGCTCGTCGAGTCGCTTCGTCTCGCCCTCGGCGTTCTCGCCGACCTCGGCGTCGAACTCCAGCTCGAGCCGTCCCCGAAGGACATCGAGGCCATCGTGGGAGAGACCCTCGGCATGGTCCAGGGGTCGGGGGGCGCCGCCGGCATTCTCGCCCGCGGGCGCGCCGATGACCCTACCGCCATCGTCGCCCAGCGCATCCAGAACAACATCATGGCATCGGCGTACCTCGCCGCCCCGGCGCTGCTCCCGATGCTCGCCTGCACCATCGTTCGAAGCACCCTCCGCCACGGCGTCTGCCGTGAGTCGCCCTACGGGTTCGCCGTCTTCGCCCTCGTCCTCGCGATTGGCAACATCATCGACGTGGCCTACGAGGTCGGCTGCATCGCCCGGGAGCTCCTCGACGCGGTCGACGACCGCGCCATCATGCCGCGCACCCTGCACGTCCTCGGAGCCATGGTCGACCCCCAGGTCACCCCCCTCCGCGACTCGATACAGAAGGAGCGCCGCGTATTCGAGCTGGGCATGGACACGGGCGATCTCGAATACGCGGGTTGGGGCCTGCACATGGAAATCGCCAACGGTTTCTTCGCCGGACTCGAGCTCACCTCCTTCGCCCCGGTCATCGGGGGCAACATCGAGATCCTCGAGCGCCACGGTCTCGGCCAGAGCCTGGCGTGCTCGACGCCCTTTGCCCAGACCGTCCGGAACCTCTCCGAGAAGGTCGTCGACCCGGCGCGCTTGGTTGGCCCCGAGTACGACGAGGCGGCTCACCTCGACGAACTCTTGTCGATCAAGTTCCGCGGCGCCGCGTTCGTCGTCACCAACCTCGGCACCTTCGTGCGCTTCGTCTTCCGCGATCTCGAGGCCGCGGTGTCCTTCGCAGATGCCGGCGGCCAATATGCTGACGGCGTGCCCGCGACCTACCACGTCCCGTGGTGGCATCAGTTTCGCGCCCTCGCGATCCTCGGCCAGGTGGGTGCCGACGACTCGGAGGAGACGCGCACCGCCGCGCTGGCGTCCGTCGACGCCAGCGTCGAATACCTGAAGATGCTCCGGGGTTTCTCCCTCGCCAACCATGCCCACCGCGTGCACCTCCTCGATGCCGAAGTCGCTCGCATCGAGGGCCGCATCCCGGACGCCCTCCGGAGCTTCGACGCTTCCATCGCAGCCGCTCGGGCCGAGGGATTCCTTCATGAAGAGGCTCTCGCCAACGAACTCGCGGGCCGATTCTTCGTGACCCTGGGCAGCGCCGCCGCCGCGACGGCCTACTTGCGGGAGGCGTGCTCCGCCTGGGTCCGCTGGGGCGCGACCGCCAAGGCCACACATCTCGCCGACGAGTTCGCGCAGCTCCTCGGCACGGCGACCATGCATGCCAACGGGGCGAGCCTGGGTCGGTCCGTGATGCCGCCGCCCGCGGGGAGCCTCGAGGCGGACCTCGACTCGGCGGCGCTCCTCGAGGCCGCGGGATTGATCGCCGCCGAGCTGCGGCCCGAGACGCTGAGCACGCGCATCCTCGACGTCGCGATCGAAATCGCCGGCGCGACCCGAGGGCACCTCCTCATCGAACACGACGGGGCCTTCTTCATCGACGCTGCCGCGGACGTCGACGGAGTCCCCCTGACGTCTCCGGGCACCCCGGTCGGCGAAAGTGGTGACGTGCCCCGGGACCTCATCGCCTACGTCGCTAGGACCGGCGAGGCGCTGGTCCTGGCCGACGCCCGAGCCGACGCGCGCTGGAAGTCCGACCGCTGGGAGAATCGACCCACCTCGGTGCTCTGCGCGCCAATCAGCTACCAGGGCACCTCCTCGGGGATCCTCTACCTCGAAAACGGACTCTCGTCGGGGGCGTTCACCCCGGGCCGAATCCGGCTCCTTCAGCACATCGCGGCCCAGGCCGCCATCTCCATCGAAAACGTGCGCCAGACGGAGGCCCTGCGACAGCAACGGGACCAGCTCGAAGCCGCCTTGGACGCCTCCCGCGCCAAGGGCTTCTTCGTCGCCAACATGAGTCACGAGCTCAGAACGCCACTCAACGCGATCATCGGCTACTCGGAGATGCTCCTCGAAGAGGCAGAGGACCTCGAGGCGGAATCCGTCGGGGACCTCAGCCGCATCGTGAACGCGGGACATCATCTACGCGGAGTGATCAACGACATCCTCGACCTATCCAAGATCGAAGCCGGCAAGACAGAGCTGTCCCCTACCGAGGTCGAGATGCATACGCTGCTCGAGACCGTGCAAGACGCGGTCGAGCCCCTCGTCGCCAAAGGCGACAACACTTTGGTGGTCTCTCACGACCCCACGTCCGTCGGCGCAGTCTTCGTCGATGCAACGAAGCTGCGTCAGATTCTGGTCAACCTTCTGTCCAACGCCGCCAAGTTCACCGAAAACGGGACCATCGGGATCTCGGTTGCGGTGACCTCGGGGCCCGACGAGAGCGGCGAGACAACCCTCGCGTTTGCGGTGAAAGACACGGGCATCGGGATGACCCCCGACCAGCTCCAGCGAGTGCTCGAGCCCTTCACCCAAGCGGAGGGCGACACCGACGAGAAGTACGGAGGCACGGGCCTCGGCCTCACCATCACCGCCCGCCTCTGTGAACTAATGGGCGGCTCCCTCGAGGTAGAGAGCTCCCCCGGGGTCGGCACCACGTGCACCGCCATCATAAGGGGACGCGTCCCCATAAAAAATGGGCCCGGCGGGGGCGACCGCCGGGCCCGGGCTCTCGTCGAAGGGCGAACTACGACAAAAGCACTCAGTGCGGTGCCCCGGAGGGTTGGGGCACCACAAAGTCAGCCAAAATCGAAGTCGAGTTCCTTGGGCTCCCCGGTCTCGAAGGAGTGATCCTCGGCCGGGTTGAACTTCGCTTCACTCAAGAGGTCGTCGAGGTCCCATCCCGCCTTGTTCCACGGGCGGATCTCCTCGCGCTCGAACTCTTCCATCGATCGGTAGTGTGTCGGTCCTCGACGTCGAGCCATATCAAGCCTCCTGCAAATCGCTTCCGGACCTGGCAGCGCTCCGACCCATGTCGTTGCAACAACCACCTTGTCCTACATCTGGGCACACCGTACGACATCACTCTCTGGTGACCAAAAAAGGGGCTACCTTCGGGGTGTTGCGAGCCCACGTTGAAGTCCTCCCTGCACCTTGCTAAGAGCGTCCGTCCCATGGCCCACGTGGTCGCAATAGCGAATCAAAAGGGGGGGGTCGGTAAGACGACCACCGCCGTCAACCTCGCCGCCAGCCTCGCCGTTGCCGAGCAGAGGGTGTTGCTCGTCGACCTCGACCCCCAGGGCAACGCATCGAGCGGGGTTGGCCATCCGCCCCGGGGCACCGAAATCGGCACCTACCAGGTCATCCTCGACGAGACGCCAATCCGCGAGGCCCTGATGGACACCGACCTTCCGTCGCTGCAGCTCGTCGGTTCGAGTCCGCACCTGGCGGCGAGCGAGATCGAGCTCATCGACGTCGAAGACCGGAGCTATCGTCTGCGCAACGCGCTCGCTCCGATACGCGACGACTACGACTTCATCATCGTCGATTGCCCGCCGTCGCTGGGCCTGCTCACCATCAACGCGCTCTCGGCCGCCGACATGGTCGTCGTGCCCCTGCAGTGCGAGTACTACGCCCTCGAAGGCCTGTCGCAGCTCGTCGACACCATCGACCGCGTGCGCGGCTCCCTCAACGCAGACGTCTCTATCCACGGCGTCCTGCTGACCATGTTCGACCGCCGCAACAACCTCGCGAACGAAGTCGCCGCCGAGGTGAAACGCCACTTCCCGGTCTACGAGACCGTCATTCCCCGCAACGTACGCTTGGCCGAAGCGCCGTCTCACGGCAAGCCCGTGATCCTCTACGACGCGTCGTCCCGCGGCAGCTACGGCTATCTCAACCTCGCCCGCGAGATCCTCGACGCCCTCCCCGAGGCGGCGGCCTGATGCCCCCGGGTAAACGCCCACGCCTCGGCCGCGGCCTCGACGCGATGCTGCCGGCGGCCTCCGCGTCGAAAGGCCCTCGGCCCGAAGGCTTTCAGTGCGCGGTCGAAGACGTACACCCCAACCGCGATCAGCCACGCAGCACCTTCGACGACGTGAAGCTCGAAGAGCTCGCAGCATCGATTCGTGAGATCGGCATCCTCGAGCCGATCCTCGTGCGGACCCGCAAGGGCGGCGGCTACGAGATCATCGCCGGCGAACGACGGTGGCGCGCCGCCCAGCGCGCGGGGCTCGAGCGCGTTCCCATCTTCGTCCGGGATCTCTCCACCACCGAGGGCTTCGAAGCGGCCCTCGTCGAGAACCTCCAGCGCGAAGACCTGAACCCCATCGAAACGGCCCGTGCCTTCGCGCGGTTGGTCGACGAACTCGGGCACACCCAAGAGTCGGTGGCCACCCGGGTGGGCAAGAGCCGGTCGACGGTGGCCAACTCCCTTCGCCTGCTGAAACTCCCGGACGACGTCCTCGAGCGTGTCGAGGACGGCCGCCTCTCGGAGGGCCACGGCCGAGCGCTGCTCACCGCCCCAACCGTGGGTGCCATGCAGAAGCTCGCCCGCCAGGCTGTCGGCAGCCAGTGGAGCGTGCGCGAGACCGAGCGGCACGCCCGGGCCGCCAACAACAAGTCGAAGAAGCCCAAGAAGGACAAGAAGCTCCAGCGCAGCGCCAACGTCCGGGACCTCGAGACCCGCCTGAGCCACAGCCTCGGCAGCCGCGTCGTGCTCAAGGACAAGAAGGGCAAGGGCCGGGTCGAAATCAGCTATTCCAGCTTCGACGAACTCGACCGCTTGCTCGACAAGTTGCTCTGACGCGCCGCCCCGGAGTGGGCGCCCTACCCGTGCTACCCGCCGTGCCGCATGGTGGCGGCGGCGACCGTATTGCTGAGCAGCATGGCGATGGTCATCGGGCCCACGCCCCCGGGGACCGGGGTGATGTGAGCCGCCCTTGCTGCGGCGGCCTCGAACTCGACGTCGCCGTGGAGCTTGCCATCCTCCCCGCGGTTGATGCCCACGTCGATGACCACGGCGCCCTCCTTGACCCAGGCGCCTTTGATCACGCCGATGCGCCCCACCGCGGCGACCACGACGTCGGCCGCGCCCACGGCCTCCGCGAGATCGGCCGTCCGGGAGTGGGCGATGGTCACCGTCGCGTTCTTTTCGAGCAGCATCATGGCGATGGGCTTTCCGACCAGCGCGCTCCGGCCGACGACCAGGGCGCGCTTCCCGGTCAGGTCCACGCCGATCTCTTCGAGCATGCGCATGCAGCCGCTCGGTGTGCACGGACGCAGCCCCTCGCGTCCGGCCGAGAGCAGGCCAGCGTTCATCGGGTGCAGACCATCGACGTCTTTGGACGGGTCGATGAGGTCGAGGACCGGCTGCTGGTCGAGGTGCTTCGGCAGCGGGAGCTGCACTAGGATCCCGTCGATATCGCCCCGAGCGT
>Ga0164313_10003486_pt1 | contig 13997 bp, 6 predicted proteins | sample GuaBasSedimGuay4_FD_113735 | JGI IMG/M metagenome (GOLD analysis project Ga0164313, IMG submission 113735) | Subseafloor sediment microbial communities from Guaymas Basin, Gulf of California, Mexico - Guay4, Core 4569-4, 0-3 cm | ecosystem: Environmental > Aquatic > Marine > Hydrothermal vents >... | reverse complement strand
GCTACCTCCCGCGGTGCGGTGGGTTCGGGGCAGGGCCCCGGCGGCCGACCCAGATCCGGCGCCAGCTTCAGCGGACCCAGCACCCGCAGCTCGGCCGTCATGGTGTCCACCAGCCGGGCATAGCGTTCACCCTCGCTGGCCGACACCCACTCCAGTCGCAGCCGTTGCTCTTCTATGCCGTACGCAACCAGCATGCGCTTGAGCAGCTGGTGTCGCCGGAAGGCCTTGTCGTTGCCCTCGAGGTAGTGGCAGTCGCCGGGATGGCAGCCGCAGATCATCACCCCGTCGGCGCCGCTGCGGAATGCCTTCAGGACGAAGGTCGGATCGACCCGGCCCGTACACATCACCCGCACCACCCGCAGGTTGGGCCGGTGCTTGATGCGCGCCGTGCCCGCCAGGTCGGCACCCGTGTACGAACACCAGTTGCAGAGAAAGCCGACTATGGTTGGCTCGACCTCCATGCCAGGACTCCTTCGATCTGTTCGAGAATCTGCTCGTCGGTGAAATGTCGCGCCGTGATGGCACCGCTGGGACAGGCGGCGACACAGGTACCACAGGCTTTGCAAAGTGCACTTTGTATATCGCTGCGGCCCTCCTCAGGGTCGTAGCCGATGGCGGTATAGGGACACAGTTCGTTGCACATGCGGCAACCGGAGCACAGGTCGGCGTCGACCTGGGCGTAGCGGGCGTCCACCACCACCTTGCCCCTGGCGATGTGGCCCAGCACCATGGCCGCCGAGGCCCGGGCCTGGGCCACGGAGTCGGGAATGTCCTTGGGAGACTGGCAGCAGCCGGCAATGAACACGCCCTCGGTGGCGGTGGAAACCGGCGCCAGCTTGGGATGACTTTCGATGAACCAGCCGTGGCGGTCCTGGCTGATGCCCACGGTACGGGCCACGTCGGCGCCGTCGCTGCGGGCCTGCATGCCCACCATCAGCACCACCAGGTCGGCGGGCACGTCGATGGTTTCGCCCGACAGTTTCTCCTCCACCTGGACCAGCAGACCGCAGTCGTCGCCCTTTTCCGCGGCCCGGACCACGGGGTAGTCCTCCTTCTCGTACATCAGGAACATGGTCTTCAGTTCGGAGGTGCGGCGATAGAGGTCCTCGCCCCCCTTGCCGAAGCTGAGCATGTCCACGTACAGGTCGGTGACCATGGCGTCGGGCAGGGCGGACTTTATCTCGTGTCCGTACTTCAGGGCGGTCATGCAGCAGACGCGTGAACAGTAAGTGTGGTATTTGGCATGACGCGAACCGACGCAGTGCACGATGGAGACATAGCGCGGCACCCGTCCGTCGGCGGTCTCGAGCTTGCCGGCGCGCAACCGCTGCTCCAGTTCAAAACTCGTGATCACGTCCAGATGCTTGCCGTAGCCCAGGCGCTCGATGCGGCTGGCGTCGAACTCGCGATAACCGGTGCAGACCACCACGCTGCCCACGTCCAGCTGTTGTGCCGCACCGTCCTGGTGGGTAACCGTGGCCTGGAAGTTGCCCACGAAACCCTGCAGGTCGGTCAGGGTCGAACGCAATTGCACGTCAATGCGCGGGTTGGACTCGGCCAGGATGATCTTCTCGGCCAGGATATCCCGGGCCGAATCCAGATAGGGCGCCGTCAGATCCACACGACCCACGTTGCCGCCCAAACGAGATTCGCGCTCGATCAGATGCACATGCTGCCCGGCGTCGGCCAATTCCACGGCCACCGTCAGGCCGGCGATGCCACCGCCCAGGACCATGGTGGCCGGAGTATAGGGTGCCTCCTGTTTTTCCAGGGGCTCGTGCCGCGCCACCCGGCGAATGGCCGCGTGGGTCAGATCCGCCGCCTTGGCGGTGGCCCGGGCGCCGTCGTCGTGGACCCAGCTGCACTGCTCGCGGATGTTGGCCATCTCCAGCATGTGCCGGTTCAGCCCGGCATCCTCGAGGGCATTGCCGAAGGTGAGCTCGTGCATGCGCGGGCTGCAGGCCGCCACCACGATCCGGTCCAGTTTGTGCTCACGGATGTCCTGGGCGATCATCTCCTGGCCCGGATTGGAGCACATGTACTCGTAGGTGCGGGCGCAGGCCACGCCGGGCAGGTCGGCCACGCGATCGCGCACGAGGCCGGCGTCGATCACCTTGGCTATGTTGGTCCCGCAGTTGCAGATGTAGACGCCGATGCGGCACTCGTCATTCATGAACGCCCTCCTCAGGCGGTCTGGGCGGCTGCTGCCGGCCGTGACTTTTCAGGGTCCTCCGCCGCCAGCACGGCCTTCTCGCGCAGGGTCGAGAAGTACATGCCCAGCGGCCGGTAGGCCATGTGGGACCACTTGCTGAACGGGACTTCCAGTACCAGCATGGGCACTACGCCCATCATGTGGACGACGTACAGCACGTTGGCCGCCGTCTCCCAGCCGCCGCGGTGCAGGATGTGCTGGGCGATGCCCGTCAGGGACACCATCAACAGCAGCGCCAGGAAGATCCAGTCGGTCTCGTGGCTGTGCTGGTAGTGGGGACGCGTCTTGCGCAGGCGACCTTGCAGGGCATAGATCGTGGTGACCACCAGTCCCGCCGCCGCCGCGTACCCGAAGGCATGGGCCCGCCAGTCGATGGCCGGCCCGTGCTGAACGCGGTGCAGGAAGAACATGATCAGCACCAGCATGGTCAGGTAGCTGAGCATCAACACGAGATGGATGGCCCAGGGACTCTTGCGATCGCACTGGCTGTAGCGGCGCTGGGTAAGGAAGTGCCACGGCACCAGGAACAACTGTTTGAGGTACTCCAGCGGCGGGATCCGCACCTCCTTGTCACTGCCCATGGTGTACCACCACATGCGCACGCAGTTGATGCCCAACAACAGCACCAGCACCCCGGCCATGACCCAGTCGAAGATGTGGATGCTCGAGGCGGGCAGGAAGGCGCCCGGTCCGTCGTAGACATCGATGCTGCCCTGGGACAGACCGAACAGGGTCAGTCCCAGGCCCGTGAGCAGCGCCACCAGGACGATGGCCAGCAACTCCGCCTTGGCGCTGCGGTAGAACAGACCCGACAGCCCGGTGAAGTCGTAGCGCGCGGTGAGCCAGCGACGCATACTCATCATGGTCTCACCCGGCTCGGCGCCCCGCGGGCATTCCTCCGAACACTCGCCGCAGTAGTAGCACAGCCAGGGTTCGAGATTGCCCTGCAGTCGCACATCCAGACCCAACTGGAGATAACGCATGGATTTGCGGGGAAACACGAACACCTCCCCCGAGAAGGGACAGGTAGCTGTGCAGTTGCCGCAGTGGTAGCACTTCACCACGTCCTGGGCGCCGTATTTCTCCAGTTCGTCGATCAGGTGTGGGTTGGCTCTGATGGCCATGGTTCCTCCCGGGGGCTGGTCCCCGCCAGACGCGCCGCATTGGCGGCCGCCTCGGCGGATGAAACCGATTCACGATCAATGCGCACCGAGCCGCTGATGACACTGCCGAGCACCCGCGCCGCCACGGCCGAGGCCTGGGCCACGGTGTCGGGAATATCCTTGGGCCCCTGGCAGACTCCGGCCACGTGGATGGCGCCGCGGTTGGTACCGGTGGGGTCGGTGTTGTAGTTCAGTTCGGTGAACCAGCCGTCGTCGTCGGGCCGGATACCCAGCACCGAGGCCAGGCGATGCGCCCCGCGGGCCGGTTCGAGTCCCGCCGCCAGCAGCACCATGTCCACGGGGAACTCCATGATGCGGTCGTGGACGATGTCCTCGCCGCGTATCACCATGCCGTCGGGCCGCGCTTCGACCCGGGCCGAACGTCCGCGCACCACGAACACGCCCTCGTCCTTGATGCGTTCGAAGAACTCCTCGTAGCCCTTCCCGAAGGCACGCATGTCGATGTAGAACTGGTAGCAGGTGGCGTCGGGCAGTTTTTCCTTCACCAGGTGGGCGAACTTCAGGGAGTACATGCAGCACACCCGCGAGCAGTACGGATTGTGGTTCTGGTCCCGCGAGCCCACACAGTGGATGATGGCCACGCTGCGGGGCGCGGGCGCGTCGGTATCGAAGACCCACTCTTCCTCTTTCGTACGCCGGTTGCGCTGCGTCGAGCGGGTCACGATGCGGCCACCGGTGGGTCCCGAGGCGTTGGTCAGCCGCTCGAATTCAAGGGCCGACAGCACGTTGGGCAACACGCCGTATCCGTAGCGCTCGATGAGTGACGCGTCGAAGGCGTCGTAGCCCGTGGCCACCACGATGTTGCCACCGTCAGTTCCACCGAATGGGATTCCTCGTCCAGGTGGATGGCGTCCTTGGGGCATTTCTTGACGCAGGCCCCGCATTTCTTGCCTTCGGACTGCACCCACAGGCACTGCTCGCCATCCACCACATAGGAGTTGGGAATGGCCTGGGGAAAAGCCATGTAGATGGCCTTGCGATCAACAATGCCTTCGTCGAATTCGCTGGGTACACGCACCGGACACACATCGCGACAGGCATGGCAGGCCACGCAGGCAACCGGATCCACCCGCCGCGCCCGGCGCAGCACCCGCACCTTGTACTCGCCCGGCGAACCGCCGACGGCCTGCACCTCGGAGAAGTTGAGGATGTCGATGTTGTCGTGCTGCCCCACCGCCACCATCTTGGGCGTCAGGATGCAAGCCGCGCAGTCGAGAGTGGGAAAGGTCTTGTCGAACATGGCCATGTGGCCGCCGATAGTGGCCGACCGTTCCACCAGGTGCACCTTGTGGCCTGCCTGGGCAATACGCAGGGCGGTCTCGATGCCGGCCACACCCGCACCGATGACCAGGGTGTCCGGATGGACCGGTACCCTAGCCGGCGTCACCGCCAGGCCGAAGGGGACACCGTGGACCGCACAGGCCACCGCTGCCTGGGCAATGGAATCGGGATCGGTGCTCGCGGCGCCCGCCTCACCGAAGGAGGCCAGGCGCACCTCGTCGGGATCACCTCCGGCCATGACCATGGCCCGGGTGAAAGCCGGTTTCTGGGCGCCGGGCATGTCACCGGCAATGACCAGGGAGGTCAGTTCCAGGCGGTGGATATCGGCGGCCAGATCCTTCGGGTCCGGTGGCGCACCTGCGCCCATTTCTTCCGTGGCCACCACGCCGGGTAGTTGCCGGGCAAATTCCATGACCTGCTGCAGATCCACAGCGCCGAGGCGGCCGGTATTCGCGTGGGAGAAAAAGACGCCGATCCGGTTCGGGGACGCGTTGGTGGCCATGGTGGGCGCGGTCCTTTCTCGAGCGTGCACTGGTTGGTGCCGCGAGAATCCGCTTCCCGATGTTGATGTCGTCGTCCCTGGCTGCCGGTTGATCCTGCTTAGGTGTAGTGCTTCTGCTAATTCGGGGGGCGAACCCGCGGTCCCTGCTGATCCTCCAGGAAAGATCCTAGCAGAATGCTGTTACTAAACAAAGCAATATTAATAAATAAATAACGTATAAATTCGCCTCATCTGTCGTTTCTGGCTGATATGCGGATCATCTCCAGCTCATACCGCAATTTTAGCATCATATCCTGTTAATTAACAAACGTTAACGTCGCGCGGCCTCTACGCACCTATATCTTTGTATTAACATTAGTTATGTTATTAGTCGAGGCTGGCCAGGTTCTCCATCACAACATCGGCATTCCGCCTCATGCCCTCCGGATGCGCCCGCCACAGTGGTGTACGTCGGAACCGCTCCCGAAACTCCGCATCGGAGATGGCGATGAGTCCTGCGAGATCCAGCTCGGCATGGGCTGAATCGGTGGCGTAGGCGTCGGACAATGGGACTTGTCCACCGCGCTCCGCCGCCCGTCGATTCCACGGACACACCGCCTGGCAAATGTCGCAGCCGAAGAGAATCCCTCCTTGGTCGGCGCGCCGTTCCGGCGGTGTGCGCCCCTGCCACTCGATGGTCCAGGTGGAGATACAGCGGTGGGCATCCAGGCCCAAGTGCAGATCCAGCGCGTCGGTGGGACAAGCATCGACGCAGCGAGTGCAAGTCCCACAACGGGTGGTCGGCACCGCGACCACGGGGCGACGGCGACGCGGCACCACGCCGTACAAGGGCTCGGACGCGGGTGTCCCCCCGGGGGGCAGGCCTGTAACCTCGAGGTTGCACGGCGCCACACCCAGAAAGAACCCCGACCCCAGTTGCTCGTGGATCAGGCAGGTGTTCTTGCCCAGAAAACCGAGCCCCGCCAGCCAGGCCCATTCCCGCTCCAGGTAGGGACCGGTGTCAGTGGCCGGGTAGGCCTTTAATTCCGGCCAGGTCTCCCGCAGTCGCCCCAGCAACCGCTTCATGGCCTTGAGCAACACGTCGTGATAGTCGCGCCCCCGGGCATAGCGGGCCACACGGTCGACCCAGAGAGCATCGGGAGCCAGGGCACCGGTGGCAGCGGGTTCGGTCGAATCCGCTCCCCAGCCGTGGGTGTAGCGTTGCCCGAAGACCAGCAGTGACTTTGCCCAGGGATTGCGGCGCAAGGGGTCAACACGGTCCTGCGGGTCACCCGTCAGATACTCCAGTCCCCCGTGACGATCGGCGGCGAGCCAGTCGTGCCAGCGCTGCTCGTGGGGCAGGATGGCAGGCAACTCCACGGCGCCCGCCAAATCGATGCCGTGCTCCGGACAGAGGCGGGCCAGTTCGGTCGCCAGGACTTCCGCGCTGACGGTCACCGGGACGTTCATGCGCCGCCGCCCAGACGCCCGCATGCGGTCTCGTACTCCCGTAACAAACCGGTCACCAGTTCGGCGACGGTGGGCACGCCGTCGATCATGCCGCTGACCTGGCCGATCTCCAGTTCACCCTCATTGAGGTCACCCTCGAGCATGCCACGCCGGGCACGCCCCGTACCCAGCAGGGCCGTGAGCTCGTCGCGGTCCGCACCACGGGCCTCCAGCTCCATGACCTGGTCGCGGAACGGATTCCGCAGCAGTCGCACCGGCACATGTTTCTTCAGGACGAGTTGGGTATCCCCCGCCCCGGCCTCAACCACCGCCTGCTTCCAGGCGGCGTGCCCCGAGGATTCGGCGGTCACGGCAAAGCGCGAACCAATCTGTACACCCGCCGCACCCAGGGCCATCGCCGCCGCGATCTGGGCCCCACTGGCGATGCCCCCCGCGGCGATCACCGGGATGGACACCGCCGCCACGCACTCGGGCACCAGCACCAGGGTGGTCAACTCCTCGCGACCGTTGTGGCCACCAGCCTCGAAGCCCTCACAAACCACGGCGTCGCAACCGGCATCCTCGCACTTCACCGCCAGGTCCGGACTGGCCACGACATGAACCACGGTGCACCCCTCCTTCTTGAGCGGCCCGATAGCCCGCTTCGGCGACCCGGCCGACGTGAAGAAGATGCGCACACCCTCCTCCAGGGCCACCTCCATGGCCTCCCGCGCGTGGCTGTAGAGCAGGGGCAGGTTCACGCCGAAAGGCTGCTCGGTCAGGGTGCGGGTCTTGCGGATCTGCTCACGCAGAAGGTCCGGGCGCATGCTGCCCGCGCCGAGCAGACCCAGGCAGCCGGCGTTGGCGGCGGCAGCAGCCAGCTTGGCACCGCTGTTGTAGATCATGCCGGCCTGGATGATGGGGTGCCGTATGCAGAAGAGATCAGTCAGGCGGGGGTCCGGCCAGTGGGACATGATGGCGTAGCCCTCCTCGTGGTGTTTGCGGCAGTGGATTGTCGATATGAGCATACTACCGAACAGGATGTTCCTACGCCAGCCTTCGGTTCCTGGCCCACCGCGGAGATGGCGGTACCGCTGCCGGTGGACTCGCACAGAGGCCTATCCGGTTCCTTCTACCCTGCGCAGAATTCAACGACACCCACCGTCGTCAGATTGACGACCTCTTCCACCGTCGCCCCGTATTGCAGCAGGTGAACCGGCAGGCGAGTACCCATGAGCATGGGACCTATGGGCAAAGCCTCGGCCATATAGTTCAGTGACTGCATGGCGAGATGTCCAGATTGCAGGTCTGGAAAGATCAGCACGTTCGCATCCTCGTCCAGCCGACAGAAGGGGAAGTAGCCCTTGCGCAACTCCCGGTCGCGGGCGATGGCCAGCTGCATCTCGCCGTCGACCACCAGGCCGGGAGCGCGTTCCTTCACTATCTCCGCGGCGCGCCGCACCTTGGCGACGTAGGGATGCTCCGAGCTGCCGAAATTCGAGAAGGAAAGCATGGCTACGCGCGGTTCGACCCCCAGTGACCGGCTCATGGTGGCGGCCAGCAGGGCGATCTCCGCCAACTGGTCGGCGTCGGGGTCTATATTCACGGCGCAGTCTGCCATGATCACGACCTCCTTGGGCAGCAGCAGCAGATAGTGGCTGGAAATGCGGCTGATACCCGGAGCCGGCCCGATAACCTCGAGGATGGTCTGCAACGTCTGGGTGAAATGTGTCGACAGGCCCGCGATCATCATGTCCGCATGGCCGCTATGAACCATCATGGCTGCGAAGTAGTCTCGCTGACGGAGGCACTCCATGGCCGAATCCCGGATGATGCCGCGTCGCTGGCGCATGGCGAAGTACTCGTCGACATATGTCTCAAGTTCGGAAGCCTGTTCGACATCGATGATCCTTGCTCCACCCATGTCCAGGCCCAGGTACTCGACCCGCTCCCGGATCCGGTCCTCGGGTCCCAGCAGGATAGGTTCGACGATTCCCTCGTCCATCAGGATGCTGCAGGCACGGATCAGGGTATCGTTGCAGCCTTCGGGGAACACGACCCTGACCCGTTTGTGGCGGGCGCCCATGGTCAACTCGCGCATCTTCTCCCGCCCCGTGCCGATCCGGACCGACAGGCTTTCCTGGTAATCGGAGGGATCAGCGGGCTGTCGTGCCAGTCCCTCCCGAACTGCTTGCTCGGCCACGGCCACGGATTCGCGAATGAAAATGCGGGGATCAATGGGTTTGGGCAGCAGGTATTCGGGTCCGAAGGTGCAGCGCTGTCCCGTGTAGGCACGTTCCACTTCCTCCGGAACATCTTCGCGAGCCAGTTCGGCCAAGGCGCGGGCGGCGGCCAGCAACATGTCCTCGCTGATACTCGTGGCCTGGACATCCAGGGCGCCGCGAAAAATGTAGGGGAAGCTCAGAAGGTCCATTACGGCATTGGGAAACTGTCCGAGACCCGTAGCCACGATGACATCCTGGCGCGCGGAACGGGCCTCCATGTACCCGATCTCAGGCTCGGGGGTCGCCAGGGCGAAGACGATGGGATACCGGTTCATCGAACGGATCATCTCCAGATCCAGTACACCGCCGGACGAGGCACCAATGAATACGTCGGCACCCGCCAGTCCCTGGGCGAGATCTGTCAACGGGGAGGCCACCGCGAAATCCCGCTGATAAGAATCCAGCCCTGCCCGGTCGGGATGCACCAATCCTTTGACGTCGTACATCAGGAGATTCTCGTCGGCGACCCCCAGCCGGCGCAGTAATCTCGCGCACCCTATGCCTACGGTGCCCGCACCGCACAACACCACCCTGGCTGCGCCGACCTGCTTGTCTACCAGCTCGAGCGCGTTGATCAACGCCGCCACGGCTACCACGGCCGTGCTGTAGAGGTTCTCGTGGAAGATGGGAATTTCCATGACCTCCCGGAGTCGATCGTAGATCTCCAGCCCGCGAGGCGCCTTGATGTCCTTGAGATTCACGCCGCCGAAGGTTGGCTCCAGAATGCGGACCGTCTCGACAAAACCGTCGATGTCGTCACAGTCCAACTCCAGGTCGTAGACGTCGATATCGGCCAGACGCTTGAAGAGGATCGCAATACCCTCCTGCATGGGTTTGGCCGCCAGCGGCCCCAGGTCGCCGAGACCGGGAATGGCCGAACCGTCAGTGACGGCGGCTACCAGATTCCCCCTGGCCGTGTAGCGGTAGACGGCGGATGGATCCTCGGCGATCTCCTGCGAGGGAAACGTCGCCCCGGGCAGATACGCCAGCCGCAATTCACGTGGAGTAAGGCAGGACTTGGTCGGGTTGACGGCAATCTTGCCCGGGCGGTCCTTGGCGTGATAGTCGAGCGAGTCCTGTTTCCTGATCACTGCGCTTCCTCCGCGTGGTTGGATTCTGATGAACCTTCGCCGTCACTGGGCAGGGGGTGATGAGACAGGGTATCCCGCAGATCAGAGGCGTGGATTCCGATGGGCCTCGCCTGCAACAGCCAGACCTTCACACCCTCGACGGCGAACTCCAGGTCCAGGGGATAGCCGTACGCCCTCTCCAGCCGCAACGCCTTGGACACCAGTTCGGCCAGCTCCAGGTATTCCAGCGCCGGGCGCATTCGCTGATGGTAAAGCGTGGGCACAACTCGCGTGCCCCCGCCACGACGTTTGTCGAGGACTACCTGGGTAGTTTTGTCGTTGGTGATGTAGTTGATCCGCAGGGACAGGTCTTCGGGGTTCGTATTCTTGACGATGGTTATCATGTCGGTGGCGACCAGACCGCTCACCACACCCTCGCCCAGACCAAGGCCCGCATTGACCAACACTTCCCGGTGGTCGTGCGCAGGTGCGTTGACCGTCTGCATCACTCCCGACGCCCGCGCCGGGACCATGAGCTGGATGATCACACCACCTCCCGGTCGTTGCAGGATATCGCCGGCAGCCTCCCGCGTGTGCAGGGCCCGTTCGGTCCACAGTCCGGCCCAGGCGAGTTTCAGGTGCCGGCAGACCGACTCCCCGCCACGTACATGCAGGAAGGTGTCGTATTCCCCCGCGCGTGAAACGGTCTCCGTGTCCTCATCACCTGACGACGACCGCACGGCCACATCGGTGTCTTCCCGCCCACCGATCAGGTGCTCATAAGCTGCGAGAACTTCCCTGGCCAGATCCTCCGGAATCGGGATCGACATCCAGAGATCCCTGGTGAGTGCCGACTTCCGGCTGTTGTCCAGATCGTCCCTTCCGAGAATCTGTCTGATTCCGTGCTCGAGAGTCGCCTCGTCATCGACCATCTGCCGCAACATCCGATCCAGGGACCGGTCGGTCACCACGAACCAGCGCGGTACCACATCTTCCCCCACCAGACGCCCCAACTCGGCGAGGTTGGCCGCTTTCCAACCGATGAATTGATTCAACTCGTAACCGCAGGCATCGCCGACGAGTACCTGATGTGGTGAAGCACGCTCCAGTGACGCTTCGTCCGCTCTTGCCAGACTCCTGCGTCGAGCCAGAACGCGCGACCTCCGGGAGGGTCGCGATCCTAGCACCGTGTCGAACCCTTCAATCCTGCGCAGGAGATGGCGATGCGTATACGCCACCCCCTTTCTCCCGGAGGAGTCCAGAAGTTCGTCGATTGTATCCTCGCGCAACGTCATGAGCCGTTCACGGGCAACGATACCGACACCTGTGACCCGCCGCGTATCGGGAACGATATGCATGTCCATACCGCAACCGGTCAACACGTCGGCCGCACCGACCAGGGCCTTGAACGCATGAATGACCTTCAGCCGCAAGCCGAGGATCTCACTGAGGCAAATTGAAGTGGGCACGGCCTCGCGGACGATAGCCACGGACGTTTCCAGTCTTTCGGCCAGGATACGAACGATCCCTGCCAGTCGTTCGCGGGCAGAGTCGCCGACGGTTGTGTTTTCCAGGAGGCGGGATGTCAGGAGGATCCGGTCTTCGCCGGCCACATATGCGAACGACCGCCCCAACGAGATCTCCTCCACCGCGAAAGCCCCCAGTACGGGATCCCGCAGGCGGTCCAGGGCCTTCTCCAGGATGTGCCTCGCGCGCAGCCTCAATGCCTGGACCTCCATTGTATCCGCGGTCTCGCTCAGGGCCTGATGTCTGCGACCGGCGTCGTCCAGCATCCTGAAACCCTCGTGAAGAGCCAGGGCGTCCCGCTCCTGGCCGAGGACCTGCACTACACCCGCATCCGCATCCAGCACGATGAGATCGCCCTCTTGGATCTCGTCCCGGCGCCGCTCGACAACACGTCGCGATCCCACGTCGAAACCATGCCAGCGCCGGACATCGACCTTGTAGACGGGAGTCGTGAACCTGAGGCATTTTCGCCTCCGCTTTTCCCGACAAAACTCGGCGTCGGTGACCAGGGCCGGTTTACCGAACTGCAGGGCCAGTAACGCGGCATGGCTAAGGACGGCTCCGCCTGTCGATACAATGCCGGCGGCGTGCAGCAGGTGGGTGGCGTCCGCCGGCCTGATCTCACGTGCAATGAGGATGCCGCCGTCCAGGCTCTCGGGGCTGTGCCCGGTGGTCTCAAAGACGGCGCGTCCCATGACCCTGCCCGGCGACGCGGACATTCCCGGCAGGAGTCGCCTATCGTCCCGGGATGCCAGACGCGCCGCAGGATCCTGACGCGAGGCCAGGAGTCTCATTTCCGCGAGGGTTTCTGCCACGTCCTCCCGGACCGGGTCCGGGGCAGCACCCACGTAGTTCGCACCCAGCAGCAGGGGCCAGAGTCGCGTGTCGATCTCCGAGTCGTATCGCCACCTCATGCCCTTGCGGCGTCGGGTCCGCGTTATCTCTCCCCCCCTGGTGGAGAGCGCCATCCGCACGACACCGTGACCGTCGCGGGCCGCGTAGATGGTCAAGGCTCCACCCCGTACCACAACCTCGGCTCTCTGGATCTCCACACCTCCCACGAAACCCACGGTTTCGAAGACTGCGAACCGCTCCAGTACCGCAACCGGACGGGCCGACTCGATAGCCTGTACCGCGGACCTGTCCGCACCGCCAAGCAGACCTGCGAAGCGTTGCGCCGGATGTTCGACGGCAAAAAGCTCGGGATCCGACTTACGCAACCTGTTCCCGGAAACGACTATCCGGCCACAGGCCAGACCGTTCCGGAGGGGATCCAGCATGGCGCGCTGTATTGCCAGCAGCCCCTGTGTATCGCCCGTTTCCTCGGAGAAGGAACTCATTGGAGGTATGTCGAGATCAGCCAACCTGCCGGACAGCGCATCCAGCAATGCCGCGGGATAGGCGGTGCTGAACCTGTCCGTGTATGGCAGTTTTCCGTCCCACGTGGCGACCGATGGACCGGAAGGTCCCGTGTACATTCCACACACCACATGTCTCCGGCCCTCGGTCAGGATATCGGCCACCGGCAGCACGCCGGAACGCGCGAATCGTTCTGCCCAATGCTCGGCGACCAGGAGCTTTCCGGTCGCGTCCAGATCGAGGGATCCCACGGTCCAATCCACGCTCATCAGATGAGGGGCAAGCCGGAACAGGGACTCGGCCTTTGCGCTGAGGTCGCCCAGGTCGGGGCAAGTCTCCTTGTCGTACCGCACAAGAACACGTGTGCCGTCCAGCTTGACGTCGAACCCGAGTCTGCGGAAGAAGAGTTGGATGGCTACGAGATCGGACCCCGGGTGAAGATCGAGTTCGTAGTTGCTCACGCCGAGGTACTGTAGATCGATCATACCGCCGCGTTGGGGTGGGGAGTAGTCTATGCGCAGGAACGCCGGATGATTCCGGAAGGCGATGTAGTAGTGGACCTCATTGCCGAAGACGAAGGCGTTGATCTCGGGAAAATCGCGCTGGCCGTAGAGCAGTTGCTGCGTAAATCCCTCGACCACGATGCGGATCGGATAGGTCAACCATGGATCGGGATCCCGCTCGCATTCGACCTCGAATTCGGCATAGCGAATGGACTGGACCAGCGTCGTATCACCGTTGGCGTCGATCAGGACGAGGTCCACGCTGTTATTCGGGGATCGGCTCGTGTCCACCAGATCCAGCCCCAGCTCCAACCCTTTCTGGTGCAGATATCTCTTGAGACCGTGGACCGTGCGGACCTCCCCCAGATTGCGGGGATCCTCAAACATCTGCACGAGCCTGGTGACTTCCGCACCGATACGGGGGCTGTCATCTTTACCGGCCAGTTCCCGGTTGATCCGCTGTTTGAGGTCCTCGTAGACGTCGCGGAGGATGTGGACCTCCTTTGAGACCGCCTCGAACAGGATTTCATAGTTCTCAACAATACTGTCCATGTGGGCGAGAATGCGTTCGATCTTCCCGCAATCGAGTGGCGCCACATCCATTAATTCACCCAGCAGTTCCGCATGGACGATATTCAAGGCCCGG